>Ga0118677_10001093_pt1 | contig 58208 bp, 47 predicted proteins | sample AliMusrvi5mmetaG_FD_86154 | JGI IMG/M metagenome (GOLD analysis project Ga0118677, IMG submission 86154)
ATCTAGGCTTGTTCCTCCGTTCCGCTGCGCTCCACGGAGGAACAAGCCTAGATTGATGCTCCCCAAATCCAGTTTACACAATCTACTTTATGCTACCCAAGTTTGTGAACTCTTTTATAAAATTTAATAGGTACATTGCTTTCTTTTTTCGCAAAGACCTATTACCAAAACGCATTGTGTATGCGTTCTGGTATAATTGCGGATATTCAAATAATTTTTAGAGAATTGAATATTGATTGATCCAATATTCCCCAATGACTGATTAATCCATTCCTCTTTACCTCTGTTTATCCAATTTCCAATTTCCAATTTCCAATTTCAAACTTTCATTCTATTTTTTGTCCATATTCAGGCAAAACCTGTCCCAAATTGAATCAAATCTCCTTATCTTAAAATTTGGCATACAAAGCTATTGTTTTGGTTTTCAACAAAAGTAACCTGAAAAATTTCTTGTGGCACGAGTATTGAAAACTGTTATCGCAGTATAAACCATAAAAAAAACAAAACAATGAAAAAATCAATTCTTATTATCGCAGTAGCGCTTGTTTCGATGCTAAGCTTCAACACAAACGCTCAACAATCACACTTATCAACAGGCATGCACATAAATTCAGGCCTAGATGATCCAGCCGGTTTGATAATACCAAGCCAGGGAGGTGCAACTGCAACCGCCACAGCAAGTGCAACAGCAGACATTGTAATCCCTTTGGAAATCTCTAAAGATGTTGACCTGGTTTTTGGAAAAATCGCCGCAGGTCCAAGTGCAGGTTCAGTTATCATCGCAACTGATGGTTCAAGAACTGGCAATGGTGGAGTAACCCTGATTGCTGCCGGTAACGTTAACAGCGCTGCCCAGTTTTCACTCATTGGTTATCCTGAAGCAACTTTCAGCATTGAACTGCCCGCTCTGATCACAATCACCAATGGCGGTTACCAGATGAACGTGACTGATTTTGTTTCAAGTCTTGGCAACACATCAGCATTGGATGTCAATGGTGTTTCAACTCTTTCAGTTGGCGCTACCCTGAATGTTGACGCCGACCAGCAACCGGGATTATACACCGGTTCATTCGACATTACTGTTGCTTACAACTAAGGCAAGGTTAATCATACTAACCCTGATTATAATTGCTGAAAAGGCTGCACAAGGTGCGGCTTTTTTTGTTATTTACTTTCCGTTGAAAGCAATTTCTTTTAAAATTTCAAACTCGTTAACCGAATGAGAGATTTTTTTAATTGTTCAAGGCAAGGAATTTTGTAATTTTGAGAAATGTTTGGTATTTCGGATTGTTTCAAAAAAATAACTATGTCATCAACTCTTTTTATTTATAAAAAGTATCGTTTCTTTTTTAACAGCAGGGAAGAACAACGAAAACATGTTCATATTGCAACATCTGAAGGAACGGCGAAATTTTGGCTTGAACCGATAGTCAGCCTTGCTGACTACTATAACATATCTACTAAAGAATTAAACATTCTAATGAAAATTGTTGAGGAAAAACAAAATGAAATCATTTAATACTGGGACAGACACTTTAACCAATAGTGTAACTTCAATTTCGAAATTCGGATTTTGGGTAATTTGTGGAAACAATGAATATTTTATTGCTTTCAAAAACTATCCGGCTTTTCAAAATGCTTCAGTTGAACAAATATTAAACTTGAAATTCCTTTCTCCGAAACAATTATCCTGGCCCGATCTTGATGTTGATATTGAAATTGACGCTCTTGAACAACCGAATGGATTTCCATTAATTTTTAAGTAACCCACATTTGTAAACAATAATAAATTGTTTCCTTCACCAATTATTGTTCAATGCTTTCCAATCTAAGCGCTCTTATTAATTTTTCATACCTTCGTATCATTCAAATTATCCACACTTGGACATTCACAAGATATTATTGAAGTATTGGGGGCATCTTGCTTTCCGCCCGTTGCAGGAAGAGATCATCAACTCTGTTTTGCAGGGTAACGATGCGCTTGCCTTACTGCCGACAGGCGGGGGAAAGTCTGTTTGTTTCCAGGTTCCCGCTCTTGCTGTTGAAGGTTTATGCCTTGTCATTTCACCCCTCATCGCATTGATGAAAGACCAGGTGGAAGGCCTCCGGAAGAAAGGCATCAAAGCAGTGGCGATCTATTCGGGCATGCATTACAGCCAGATTGACCTTGCTCTCGAAAACTGCATGTTTGGCGATATCAAATTCCTTTATCTTTCACCCGAGCGACTGACATCCGACACTGTACGCCTTCGATTAAAAAAGATGAAAGTTAACCTCATCGCTGTTGACGAAGCTCACTGTATATCGCAATGGGGTTATGATTTCAGGCCACCATATCTGAACATTGCCGAGATCCGCGAATTACTTCCCAACACTCCACTCCTTGCATTGACAGCTACAGCCACACCGGATGTGATCAATGACATACAGGACAAACTAAAGTTTAAAACAAAAAATGTTTTCCTGAAAAGTTTTGAAAGGAAGAATCTCACTTATGCAGTGATTGAAGAAGAGGATAAATACAACCGTTTGCTGCGCATTATTTCGAAGGTTAGTGGCAGTGGAATTATTTACGTAAGAAACCGCAGGAAGACCAAAGACATTTCGGAATTCCTGAATAAAAATGCAATCACATCAACATTCTATCATGCAGGTCTTGATTCTGAAATAAGAAGTGCACGCCAGGATCAATGGATGAGTGGCGACAAAAGATTTATTGTTGCAACCAATGCTTTCGGCATGGGCATTGACAAACCCAACGTGAGAATAGTTATTCATTTCGATCTGCCAGATACACTCGAAGCATATTTCCAGGAGGCTGGCAGGGCTGGTAGAGATGACAAAAAAGCTTTCGGCATTTTGCTTTACAACGACGATGACATTATTACTGCTAAATATAATCTCGAAAATTCCTACCCGCCCATTGACGAAATAAAAAATGTTTACAAATGCATAGGCAATTTCTTTAACCTTGCACTGGGCAGCGGCAGAGATGTCAGTTTCGATTTCGACATCGCCGCTTTTTCGGGCGCTTATAATTTAAAACCACTTACAGTTTACAATTCTCTCAAGTTTCTCGAGAAAGAAGGATATGTTATGTTGTCTGATGGATTTTACCAATCATCTATGGTGCATATCAAAGCAGCCAAAGAGACTTTGTACAGATTCCAGGTTGAGAATAAAATGTATGATGGGTTTATTAAAACCATGTTGAGATCGTATGGCGGTATTCTCAATGATTTTGTAAAGATCAGCGAATCGGATATTGCATTCAGATCCACCGGGATCACAAAAGATAAAGCCGCAGAATACCTGAGGAACCTTGACAAACTTGGCATTGTTTCATACATTCCACAGAAGAACAGTCCGCAGGTTGTGTTTTGCAAAGAAAGAATTGACGAGCGGGATATTTACATTTCGCAGGAGCATTATCATTTGAGAAAAAAGATTGCTGAAGCCAAGCTGGAAGCGGTGATCCATTATTGTTCTTCCCGGCTTAAATGCAGAAGCCAGATACTGCTAAGTTATTTTGGTGAAGAATATCCTCAAAGATGCGGACAATGCGATGTGTGCCTCGAAAGAAACAAACTTGACCTTAGCGAAATTGAATTTGATTCTGTGATCGCACAATTGAAACCAATTTTAATGAAAGAGCTGAAGACATACGATGAAGCAATTCAAATGATCAAAGGTATCAGCGAAGAAAGGATAATCAATGCAATACGGTGGCTGATGGACAATGACAAAATTGAAGCGAACGAAGACGGGAAACTATTCTGGAAGAAATAAAAAAGTAGCAGTGGCAGTAGCAGTGGCAATAAGAAACCCGAAATTTATCCAATGAGCAAACTTCAAAAATCATTTTACCTTAGAGAGGATGTAGTTCAAATTGCAAAGGAACTGCTGGGAAAATATCTTTTCACAAATCTTTATGATGAAGGAAAGACAGGAGGAATTATTGTCGAAACAGAAGCCTATGCCTGAGCAATTGACAAGGCATCCCATGCATATGGAAACCGCAGAACAAATCGCACTGAAGTAATGTTTATGGAGGGCGGTGTGGCTTATGTCTATTTATGCTATGGTATTCATTCCTTATTCAACATTGTCACGAATGTGAGAGATGTTCCGCATGCTGTTCTTATTCGCGGGATAAAACCTGTTGAAGGAATTGAAACCATGTTGATGCGGTCAAATAAAACAAAGGTGAATGATCGCATAGGTATTGGTCCGGGCAATGTTTCAAAGCTGCTGGGGATCCATTTTTCTCAAAGCGGAGAATCATTAAACGGAAAGAAAATATGGCTTGAAGATAGGGGAATAAAAATACAGGAATCTGATATTGTCTCTGGTCCTCGTGTTGGAGTAGATTATGCAGGAGCAGATGCTTTGCTTCCTTACAGGTTCAGGTTATCTATATAGAGAGTAATACCAATTGACACTTTATGGGATATTGCATTTCGCAATAAAAATTACTTACCTTTGTTTTCAGTTAGGTGAATCATCATTCAATTTACTTTAAACATTATTTTGAATTCAGACCCTAAGTAAGATCACAAGAATTAAAGGACTTCATGAAAAAGAAAATGCAAATACTTTTACTGAGGAATGCTCAAATTATAACATTTCTATTTTTTCCCTTTATTTCGTTTTCTCAAACTGATACGGCAGGCAAGATTAAATACACAAGTGATTTTGTCTTTAATGATGGCATCTACAAATCCTTTCAGGAATTTAAAAACGATAGCCCTTCGGTTAAAAAATTCAACATTAAAAAAGTCACTCCTTATTCAAATCCAAACAACATCCGGCTGGAATATGTTTGTCCCGATTCTGCAACAACAGGACATAACTGTGAGCTGACTGATGTTTGGGGATACACCAAAAATGGTTCGGTTTACATTGCCCATGATTACTATGCATATTATTTCAAGCTTATGGTGATAGGTGCACTCTGTCATTTCAGTGGTCTATCAGGCACCGGTTCAGTAATAGATGCAAATCAAATGACGCTGAGCAATGATGGCGAAAGTGATTATCAGCAATACATGCTCGATTTTGAAACTGGCGATGTGAAACTTTTTAACTATAAAAATTTCTCAGCTTTCCTGTTGTCACACGATAAGGATCTCTACAATGAATTGCTGAAACAAAAGAAAAAAAGGAAGATTATTTTCAAATATCTTCTCAAGTATAACGAGAAACATCCGATTTGGTTTAAGGATAGAAGTTAGAGATTAGAAGATAGCCATTAAAAAAGAGAATTGCCTCTTTACTTTTTACAAATCATAGTACCTGTTGTCAAGAGAGGTTTTTATTCCAAGGAAAAAATAATTTGTGGTTTTGTTTTCTATGATTGATTTTTGAGTACGGTAAATATAGCCTGCCTCAATTCTGAGATTCATTGGAGGCCATATCAGATAAGATGTTTTGAGACTAATAAAATTCACAGTGGTTTTTATTCCCTGCCCGACTTTGTTGTAGAATTCTGGAACAACAATATTATGAACATCGGGCATGTAAGTATCATAAGTGGGTTTAAAAATATCCTGCCCGAAATGAGTTCCATTGCTGTCAAGACCTGTCAGGTAATGCATGTATTCAACTTCAAAATACCATTTATCAACTGAATATTTCAGGAACGAAACACTTTCCCAGAAATTAGAACCGAGCGGGTCGGCCAAAGGTTGGTTGAAATGTGCGTAATTCTCCAACACCTCTCGATGTGAATAAGTGTAAGGACGGACATAATTAAACTCAGTTTGGAAATTCAGGTATTTGATTCCTGCAACATCAAAATATTTATAACCCAATTGCCATGCCTGCTTGTTGAACCATGAGCCCCATTTTATTGTAGAATCCTTTGGATGTAATAAATGTTTGAAGCCTTCCTTTACATCATTTAATACAAAATCATCAATCAGTAATTGCCCATAAAAGACATGTTTTTTGCCAATTTTATAATGAGTACCTAAACCGAGCAAATCATTGTCCGGTGACCCGAGTGAGAATTCAACAGGGCGGTAAAATATAATCGGGTTGAAATAATTTACATCAAACCCTCTGTTATGGTTACCCGATTTGCCTGCCATAATAACGGCTTCAAAGAGATTGATGTTAAGTCTTTTTGTAGCATCCCAACTCAGGAAATGAAAAGCGCCATACTTATTTTCCGCTTTAAACCAATTATCATATCCGGCCGTAATATCTTTAAAATTGGTGTAGAGGTTCACATATTTTATTTTCCAGATAGTAGTAGTGATCTTTAAATAAGGATAGCTGCATGCCGCGTCCGACAGGAAAAGCGAGCGAAAGCCGTCACCGAAGAAATTCTTTCCATACCCGCCTTCAAAGGTGAAATATTTCCCTGCATTTTTAGCAATATAAAACGACAGGTTGTTGTAACTATTTCCAGATTTATTGAAATGTGCATATCCTTGCCCGGGCACAACATGACTTTTGTTAATGATTGATTGAAGATAATCAGGAAAATTGGAAGCGGAATAATAATAAGACAGGCCTATCCCAGGTGTCTTGCTATCAGGTTTCAGCCAATACAAATTTGAAACATTAAAACCAAAGTTGTTTTCTGAAATAAAATTATCGTTAGCAACATTGATTCCCGGTGATACATCAACGAATAAATTCATCGTTTTTAAAAATGACCAGGGGGCTAAGATGGTGCTATAGCAGGGATGATAACCATATTTTTCATAGCGAATGTTCAGTCTGAATTTCCCACTTATTACCGGTATGTGCAGTTCCTTATAATAACACGGCTTTATCTCAGGATGCAGATTTTGGGGAACAATGCTATCCTCATTTCTCACATTGAAATAAAACTCTCTCGAAAACTTATTCACATTGCAGGGAATGCTTGAATAATGAATTAGCTGAGCTGAAACCGGTAGGGGAAATAAAAATGGGATAAACAATATGATGCTGAAAACACAGAGAAACACAGCGATTTTTCTCCGATGAACTCTGTATTCTCCGTGTCTCTGTGTTAAACTTTTCATTTTAAAAATCAAAATACTCATTCCTCAACGAAGTGCGGAAACCGAAATAAACAAATCTGTCATGCGTATTTTCAAAGCTGTTCTTTTCATTTCTATAAGTTGCTCCTATAAAAATGTTCATATTGGTTGCGGGATTCAGTAACCAGCTAAAGCAAACATCCACGTATTTCATTTTGGTCATTACACCCTGCCCTATTTTATTTGCGCCGGTTTGAGAAGCAGACAAATCTGTAAGAAATAGATTTTTCCCCCAATTTGAATTTAAAGAATCAGCACCATAGGTTGCAACATTGAATTGAGCACGTACAAAATATTTTCTAATCCTGTACCTGATTATACCTATACCTTCCTTAAAGTTTGCACCCAATGGGTCTGCCAGCGGTTGATTGTAGTGGGTAAAACTTTCGGAAGGACTTTTATCCGAATACATGTAAGGTTGCGCCTGATTATATTCTGTCTGTACACTCAGGTTTTTAAACCCGAACATATCAAATGCTTCAATTCCCACCTGTATTCCTTCGCGGTTATGGAAGTATCCCTTTTCTGATATTTTATTTAACCTGAGATCATCAATGGCGAGTTGTCCATAGAAATGAATATTATTAGAAGCTTTAAAAAGCAGGTTCAAACCAAGCAAGCAATTGTTTTTTCCATTCAGTCCGAACTCAGCGCTGTTAAATCCGATTATAGGATTGAAGAAATCAGGATTGAAATGTTTACCGCCAGAATCAGCCACCTGCCAGATGGTTGATTCAAAAAGCGAGAGATCAAGACGGTTATTTACAAAATAACTCAGGTAATGGAATGTGCCGGTCTTCTTCTGGTAGCCTGCATTCCAGACTATGGTATCATAGTGTATGACGTTGCCATCTGAAATATTCTGAAAAGAAGAAAAAAGACAAGTGTAACTAAGCTTTTTGTATTTCCAGTTTATTTTCAGAAATGGATAGGGAGCTGAACAATCGGAAAGCAACAATGAGCGATAACCATCACCAAAGAAATTCTTGTCATTACCAATCTGAATATTCAGTGATGTCCATGCTTTGCTTAAAGGAGTGTATGAAAGCAGCCCATAAGCAATCCCATAATCGTAAGAAGAAGACTTAAAATTTTTCACAGTTATCAGTCCGGGTACAACAGCATAAGTTTGGATGTAGTCATTTACATAATTCACAAAATTTGTCTGATTCTCGTAAAAACTTGTTTCGAAGTACAATTTATCTGTAATGCTTCCCCTAAGTAACAAACCTCTTGTATTTTGAAAATGATTTTTTCTGCCTTTTCCGAAACTACGTTTATAATTCAAATCAAATAATGGGTCCACAGCAAGTTTAAAATCCTTTACACTCACAATAAACAGGTTTTCTTTGGTGAGCTTTCTCAACAACCAAGTTGAACTTTTTCCATAGTGCCCGGCTAAGTATAACCTGTCATCATAATCATTGGCAAGAGGAAATGATACAAGTTCATTATTTACCTGCCATCGTTTGTCAGAAGTTTGCAGATTTATTTTTAAGGCTTTCCCACTAGTATCATTTATCAGGTAATAGGTTTTCTTTAAAGTCAGCGCGTAATCGAGATTGTGGGGATAAAGCTCCTGTGCAGGCAATATCCTTGCAAAGCTTAAAAACAATGCACAAGTGACAATAATATTTCTGAGCAATAATTTCAAAATATCCTACAAAACTCTGATTGGTTGAAAACACAAAATTATGAAGTTATTTCGAGGGTGAGTAAAAAAAAATCAATTCGTATGGAACAATCAACCTCATCAGAGTCTTAAATTGAATTGATTTGAGATGCTGAAATTTTACTTACATTTGCTTTGATTGCCGAACGCAATATGAATTGAAGAATTGAAATTAACGAATAATTTTCAACCTAAATAGAAACAAGCTATGAAGAAGATCTTTTTTGTTTTACTGTTTATTCAAAGTCTATCCCTAAATTCATTCAGTCAGATAAACGCTTTGAGCGGAAAGTGGAAAGAAATTTGGGGCTACGCACAAAAGTCGGATATAAATTACAATGATGTGTTCACGCTCAGTGTTGTTGATGGGAACAAATTAAATATAAGTTGCGAAAGCAAACCAAATTATTCTTTCAATAATATTGATATCAAAGGCGACTCACTCAGCTTTGAGTTGAGGAATGCCGGATATGTTCTTCCGTATAAATTGGTTCTAGATGAAAACAAAACTGATTTTTGGGGTACGGCAGTCAACATTCACGGAGAAGCTGTAAACATCAAATGGGAAAAGATGCCCAATTAAAAAGTCAACATAGAGACACAGAATGAAAAACATTCATAACTTTCGTGACATCGGGGGTTATAAAAATATTGAAGGAAAGCAATTCAGAAAAGGGCTCATTTTCCGTTCAGGAAAGCTTGACAATGCAAGTAAAGAAGAGATTGACTTTCTGAAATCTTTAGGTTTAAAAACCATCATTGACTTTTATCCCCAAAACAGACAAAGAAGGAATCCGGGGAAATTCATAGAAGACAAAAAGATAAATCTTCCTGTTCCTGTTGATGAAGCAAACAAGGAAATGCTGAAACCTTTGCTCAAAAAGAAAAATGCGGAACAGGAAATTATTGAGTGTGCCAATTTTTTTTACACTAACATGCCCGACCTGATGTATGATAGAATATCAGAAATTTTCAGAATCTTATTAAAAGAAGAATACTATCCTGTTCTTTTCACCTGCAATATGGGCAAGGACAGAACAGGTTTTATCATTGCAATTATTCAATGGGCGGTGGGCATTGAAAAGGAAACTATCATCAAAGAATATCTGAAAACAAATGATGTTTACATTCCAAAAGCCAGGAGGATATTGAAGATAATTAAATTTCTTTCATTTGGATTTATTCATGCAGAAAATTATCTGACTGCGTTTATGATAAGAGAAAAATACTTACAGACAGTTTTTGAAAGAATAAATAAAGATTACGGAGGAATTGAAAAATATCTTGAAAGCTGCGAAGTGAGTGAAAAGGATATTGAAATACTAAAAAAAATTCTTTTAGAAGATTACTAAAATAATTCACTTAAATTCCGTTACTCTCATTAATGTTTTTTTACTTTTGTGAAGTCTAAAATCTATTTCTAACTTAATTCAATATTTATGAAAAAATCTGTTCTCATTTTGGTTTTTCTGTTATCAGTGATCATACTCTTTGCACAGCAGGAAGCCCGTTTGATGCGATTCCCTGCCATCCACGGAAAGCAGGTAGTTTTCTCGTATGCCGGCGATCTTTACACTGTTGACACCACAGGCGGTATTGCACGAAAACTTACCAACGACATCGGTTATGAAATGTTTGCACGTTTTTCACCCGATGGAAAACAAATTGCTTTTACCGGCCAATATGATGGCAACACTGAAGTTTATGTGATGCCTTCCACCTGAGGTGTTCCAAAGAGATTGACTTATACAGCAACCCTGAGTCGCGATGATGTTTCCGACAGAATGGGTCCCAACAATATTGTGATGACATGGAAAGATGATTCAACCATTGTTTACCGCTCCCGCAAACAATCATTCAACTCTTTCAAAGGTCAGCTTTTCTCGGTGACAACGAGCGGCGGACTTTCTGAGGAGCTTCCCCTCCCCTGCGGTGGTTTTTGTTGCTACAGCAAAGACAAATCAAAACTCGCCTACAACAGGGTTTTCAGAGAATTCAGAACATGGAAATACTATAAAGGCGGCATGGCTGACGATATCTGGATCTATGATTTCAAAACAAAGAATACCGTTGACATCAGTAACAATGTTTCGCAGGACATCATGCCAATGTGGGTTGGCAATAAAATTTATTTCATCTCTGACCGCGACAGGACAATGAATATTTTCTGTTATGACACAACTGCAAAGACCACCAGCAAGGTCACTACTTTCACAGAATATGATGTGAAGTTCCCCTCTCTTGGCGACAATGGTATTGTGTTCGAAAATGGCGGATTTATTTATTACTTTGATTTCGCAACCCAAAAATCAAACAAAATAAAGATCATCATTGCCGACGATGAGGTTTCAGGCAGAAGCGAGCTGAAAGATGCCAGCAAAGACATCAATTCAGCAAGCATTTCCTGCGATGGCAAAAGAGTGGCTTTTGATGCAAGAGGCGATGTGTTCTCGGTACCTGCAAAAACCGGCATCACCCGCAATCTCACAAAATCTTCCAATGCCCACGACCGCGATGTTAGCTGGTCACCGGATGGAAAATATATTGCCTTTATTTCAGACACCACCGGCGAAGATGAAATTTTTATTGCCGATCAGGAGGGCACAACCAGACCTGTGCAGATAACTAAAGGCGGTGATACTTATAAATATGCTCCTGTGTGGTCTCCCGACAGCAAAAAGATATTGTGGGCTGACAAAAAATTGCGCCTGCAATATGTTGATATAAATTCAAAAGTTGTCACACAGGTTGACTCTGATCCTGATTGGGAATTCTCTGATGTTTCCTGGTCGCCCGACAGCAAATGGATTTCATATACCCGCCCGACAAAGGTCAAGATGAACACCATTTATATTTATGAGCTTGCTTCAAAAACAAAAACCGAAGTCACCGAAGGCTGGTACGAATCAAGCAGCCCTGCTTTCAGTAGCGATGGCAAATATCTTTTCTTTGTTTCAAACAGGGATTTCAATCCTACCTACAGCGAAACAGAATGGAATCACTCCTATTCCGACATGAGCAAGGTTTATTTTCTTACTCTTGCCAAAGCCACAGCCAATCCTCTGAAACCCGAAAACGATGAAGTTTCGGTAACCAAAGACACCACGGCTGTAAAATCAAAAGAAAAAGAAAAAGCCAAAAAAGAAGATATTGTTGCCAAAACCGATGTAAAAATTGATACGGCAGGAATAAAGGACCGTATCGTTGTATTGCCCGTCAGTGCAGGGAATTATTATGCGATCATGTCGGTTGATGACAATGTTTATTACCTTACAAATTCAGAAAGTGATTCAAAAACCTCACTCAAAACTTTTGATCTGAAAGAAAAAAAGGAAACCAAACTCGGCAGTTGCAGCGGATACGATATAAGCGCCGATAAGAAAAAGATGCTTGTGATCAAAGATGGTTCATACTATATCACCGACCTCCCAAAAACTTCAATGGAGCTTAAAGACAACGTTGACCTGAGCAATATGAAAGTTCTGGTTGACCAAAAAGCTGAATGGAAAGAGATCTATACCGAATGCTGGCGTCAGATGCGCGACTTCTTCTATGATCCCAACATGCATGGTGTGGACTGGAAAAAGATGTACACCAAATATTCCGTGTTGCTGCCTTATGTTAACCACAGGGCCGATCTCACTTATGTGATAGGCGAACTCATTGGCGAATTGAGCGTAGGTCATTCTTATGTCGGTGGTGGCGACAAGCCTGATGTTCCAAAGGTAAAAACAGGTTTGCTTGGCGCCCGTTTGTCGAAAGACAAATCAGGATATTTCAAAATTGATGAAATACTGAAAGGCGAAAATTGGACAACAACAACCCGTTCACCTCTCACAGAAGTTGGCGTGGATGTAAAAGAAGGCGAATTTATTATTGCCGTTAATGGCACTTCGGTAAAAAACTACAAGGACATCTACGAATTGATGGTGAACAATGCCGACAAACAGGTTGAGTTGACTGTTAATTCAACAGCATCAGACAAAGGCAGCCGCAAGGTGATCGTTACTCCTATCAATGACGAAGCCGACCTGTATTACTATAACTGGGTACAGAATAATATTAAGAAAGTAACTGCAGCCACTGGCGGAGAAGTTGGATATATCCACGTTCCCGATATGGGCGTTGAAGGCTTGAATGAATTTGTAAAATATTTTTACCCGCAGATAAGCAAGAAAGCCCTCATCATTGACGACCGCGGCAACGGAGGAGGCAATGTTTCGCCTATGATCATCGAACGTTTGTTCAGGCAGGTTGCCATGATGGAAATGTCGAGAAATACCACACCCAACAAGAATCCCGAAGCAACAATTGTTGGTCCCAAAGTTTGCCTTATTGATAATTATTCAGCTTCAGACGGCGACCTTTTTCCTTACCGTTTCAAGAAACTTGGCATTGGCAAAGTGATTGGAAAGCGCAGTTGGGGTGGAGTTGTGGGCATTCGCGGTTCTCTTCCCCTGGTAGATGGCGGATACCTGATGAAACCCGAATTTGGTCACTATAGCAGCGAAGGCAAAGGGTGGATCATTGAAGGTCATGGCGTGGATCCCGACATTGAAGTGGACAACGACCCTGCAAAAGAATATGCCGGCGAGGATGAACAACTCAACATGGCTATCAAAACAGTGCTCGAAGAAATGAAAACTATGAAACTGGATCTGCCGGCTGTTCCTAAGTTCCCTGATAAAAGCAAGTAAATACAAAAGGGCCTACAAAAGTTTCTAAAACTTTTGTAGGCCCTTTAAACCGAAATGATAGCTTAATAATTTTTCTTAATCTTGCAAATTATTTAAACAAACCCTGAATCAAATGGAATTTACCGCTCATCAGATAGCGTCTTTGCTTAATGGCACTATTGAAGGAAACGCCGATGTTTCCGTTACAACTTTATCGAAAATTGAAGAAGGAACAAAGGGATCGCTTTCATTCCTCGCCAATCCTCTATACACACAATATATTTACACTACCGATGCTTCGATAGTGATCGTAAATAAAACTTTCGTTGCCGAACAGCCGGTAAAATGTACGCTGGTAAGGGTTGAAAGCGCTGAGATGGCTTTTGCAAAACTGCTTGAACTTTACAACCAGATCAAACTGAACAAAACCGGCATTTCAAAACAATCTTGCATTGAAGAATCGGCTAAAATTGGCGAGAATGTTTATGTGGGCGCCTTTGCTTATATTGGCGAGAATGCTGTCATCGGTAATAATGTAAAAATATATCCGCAGGTCTATATAGGCGATAACACCACGGTGGATGATAATACCATTATTTTTGCAGGAGCAAAAATCTACTCTGATAATAAGATCGGAAAGAACTGCATTATTCATTCGGGCGTGGTGCTTGGCAGTGACGGATTCAGGTTTGCACTGCAAAATGAAGGCAACTCCAAAGTGGCACAAATAGGAAATGTGGTGATTGAAGACGATGTTGAAATAGGCGCCAACTGTGCCATTGACCGTGCTACACTCGGCTCAACAATTTTGCATAAGGGAGTGAAATTCGACAATCTTATTCATATTGCACACAATGTTGAAATCGGCGAAAACACTTACATTGCTGCCGCCAATGTGGTTGCAGGCTCAACGAAGATTGGCAAAAACTGCATGTTCAGCGGACAAGTGGGAATTGTGGGCCATCTGAAAATTGCCGATGGTACTATCATTGCTGCACAATCAGGCATATCTAAAAGCATTACAAAAAGTGGCGAAGCCTATATGGGCTCACCGGCTTTTGAAGTAGGCAAATACCGCAAATCGTACATTCATTTCCGCAACCTGCCTGACTTGGTGGAAAGAGTTGACAAACTCGAGAAAAAGGGTTAGTGGTTTGAAGGGTTTGTATTTTGTGAAAGAATTTAGGCATATATAAACATTTCTCAAAGAACAAAACGTATTTCAGCCAATTCACGACCAAGTTTCTGCACTCCATTCAATATTCTTTGCGCTTGTGAGGGCGAGGGTTTCTTAATGCCTTTTACATATTGCGCCAAGAGGCTTTGGTTCATACCAATTCTTTCAGAAAGCGCCTTTGCATTAATTATCTTGTAAAAATTAAAGAAGCTTTCCATATCAAAAGTGAATTTGATTTCTTCTAAAGTATAAGCAAAACCACTGTCTTCAAAAGCAAGGTTTACAGCTTCCAGTATGTTTATTTTAAGTTCATCAAAATTGTCGCCTTCAGTATTAATGAAAATATTGTGAACAGTGCCATTTGCGCTATATCCTGAATCCTCTTTGGTGATTTTTACTTTAATGTTCGGCTTTTTCATCTCTTACTGATTTTAATATTTGCATCCTTCAGAATCGCTCCCAGCATACCTTTTTTTACTTCTTTACTTGAATGAAATGGAACAATGAGTTTGTTATGTTTTTCAGGATGCGCCATTATTATATGGCTTCCTTTTTGTCGTACTTCAAACCACCCATCCTTTTTTAAGATTCTGAAAAGTTCACTGTATTTCATTTCATCAAATAACACCACAAAGGTAATAATTTTATTACTTATTTCAAAAACTTTTAGTAAATTTTTTAGTTCATTATTACGAGAATTATGACAAATTAAATTTAACCAATCCAAAAGTTCAGGGTATTTTTGCAGGAAAATTTTCATTTAAATTAATTTAGTCTTTAGTTCCTAAAACTGTGCAACGTCATCTCTCTCTTTTATTATTTTTGCTTTTATGCATTTTTTCCTGCAAAGAGAAGCATGAGGAAATGCCAGGTCCTACCAAACAAATCCAAAAAGAATCACAGGTATTGCTATTGGCAAGTGGCTATTACAGCAGGTTTGAAAGTTTCACCACAAAAGAACTTATTGCAAAACTACGTTATGACACAGTGAACACTTACATTATAGACAGTGTCAGGATGGAATTATCTTCGATCATTCCCGGCATCAAAGCTAAAATTGTAAAGGACTTTCATGAAGTTCCCTGGTCCGACACAGTCCTGCTGTTTACCGACCTTAATCATCTCAATCCTGCCATGAAAACTTTGAAGATTGATGGTAAGGATTTTTTTGACGAGCCTGCCTCCTACCCTCTTGTTTCCGACATTTCAGTAGCTGCGAACCTTAGAGAAAAAATCACACTCATGAATCTCACCGGGACTACCGCGATCACCCGTGGAGTTTGCTATGCTATCGAGACAAACGGGGTTGATTACCTTACTCAGGAAATACAGCCCTATTTTGATAAAGCAGATTATGTGCATGTGAGTAATGAAGTGAGCATAGCAAAGGATTGTGAATGTGAAGCCCACACCATGCGCTTTTGCAGCAAGGAAGCCAACTTTCAGGTATTGCTCAACCTGCATGTGAACGTTGTAGAGCTAACCGGAAACCACAACCGTGATTATGGCGAAGCTCCTTTTAAAGCAACTATGCAGTGGTATAAAGATCATAACATAAAAACTTTTGGTGGTGGCAATACCCCAGAAGAAGCAAACACACCACTGGTGATAACTTTAAAAGACAGTACCCGTCTTGGTTTTATCGGATTCAATGAAGTCTGCCCTTGTGGAGAATGTGCCGATTATGAATGGAAGTGTGGCGCCAACCGCTACGATTCGGTGAAAGCAAAAGCTGTATTATTGAAAATGCGGAAAGAATTGAAATGTGATTTCATTATTTCATCCGTGCAGTTTAGCGAAATTGATAGCTATCTGCCTCATGAGGCACAAAAGAAAATTTGCAATTATCTTCTTAAATGCGGCGCAGATATGGTCTATGGCTCGCAGGCACATCAGGTGCAGCAGATCACTTTCATCAATGGAAAACCGGCGTTTTATGGGCTTGGTAACTTCCTGTTTGATCAGGTGCACAAAATTGGACTGCGACAATCGTACTTCCTGCAAATGTATTTTTATAAAGGAAAACTCATCCAGGCACGACCTGTGTTCACCTTTTATGAAAACGACCGCCGGCTGCACATTGCCACAAAACAGGAAGCAGAGGATATCAGGAAAGAGATTTTCTTAGGAAAATTCCAACCTTGATCTCAGCTTAAAATTCAATAAAATTTATGGCGTTATTGAATAAACTCCCAGCAGATAATTATCATACTGAAGGTACACATCATCAATATCAACCATGCCATCACCATTGAGATCAGAAACTTTATAACCAAGGTCACCATTCAGATATGAGCTGTAGATGTAATATTCATCATCAATGTCAATAATTCCATCCTGCACCGAAGCCGAAGGATATGCATAAGCAGATCCGTTTTGACTGACATCACCGCAATAAATACCATAGACACCACTTCCGATTTGTTTCAAATTATTCCCGTATGCTTTCGAGACATTGTCTGAAAAATTGTATGTAATGACTGCGCCGGCAAAAGAAACAGGCAAACTGCTTACGGTTAAAAGATGATTGCGATGCTTTATGGTTATGTAATAATGTCCATTCAAAGCAGGAGGAATGCTCACATTTGCATGTCCTGACGTATCCAGAATAACACCATGTATCCTGCAGAGGACATTGGCATACGTTGTCGAATCATGCAATTCAATTCCAAAAGTATCAACAATATTTGAACCGAAATTTGGAATGAAACTGCTGTTCAATGTGCGGTTCATGTGACCATGAGAATTATAAAATCCTTCAAAAAACACTGTCAGGTCAAGAGTTTTGGCAGAATTGATTATTGTCAAAACCTGTGTAGCATTGTCTGAGCATGTCCCGTTATTATAACTGTATTTCACCGTTACTGTTCCTGCTGACAGCCCTGTTACCACACCTCCGGAATTCACACTTGCTGTGCCGGTACCGGGTACTATTGACCATGTTCCTCCTGTAGTTGCATCTGTAAATGCAGGAGTTGTTGCATTCACCGCTACTGTTGAAGAACCACCACCAATAGCTGCTACATTTGGCAATGCATTTACCGTCAATGCCTGTGTTGAAGTGTTTGAGCAGGATCCATCACTATATGTATAAACTACGGTTACAGTACCTGCAGAAATTCCTGTAACTACTCCTGCTGTGGTTATGCTTGCCGAGCCTGTACCGGCATTTATTGACCAGGTTCCGCCTGTTGTTGCATCAAGAAATGCAGGTGTGGCGGCATTCACACAAATATTGTTTGAACCACCTGTTATAGGAGCAACAAATGGTATAGCGATCACTTTTAATGAAAACGAGACGCTATTCGAACATCCACCTGTGCCAATTGTATAAACTACAGAAACTACGCCCGGTGTCAATCCGGTAGCAACTCCATTGGTTGCAATGCTTGCGGTCCCTGTGATAGGCACAACAGACCAGACGCCACCTGTGGTGGCATCAGTAAATTGAGGGGTTGATGAATTTACACACACAGTTGCTGCTCCTCCACCAATAGCGTATAATGTCTGTAAAGCGTCAACAGACAATGGTTGTGTAACAGTATTTGAACATCCGCCTATGGTAACAGTATAAACAACCGTCACTGTGCCCAGTGATACTCCAGTTGCTACGCCACCTGTTGAGATACTTGCAGCACCGGTTCCGGCTGTTATTGACCAAATACCACCGAAGGATGCATCAATAAATGCTGGAGTTGTTGAACCGAGACAAACATCAGAAGCGCCACCTGAAATTGGATTGATCGCTGGCAATGCATTAATGATTAAAGATTGCGTTGAGGTAGTTGAACAAGTTCCGTTATTATAAGTATAAACTACAGTCACATTTCCTGCCGTTAATCCTGTTACAATTCCACTTGCTGTGATGCTTGCTGTGCCAGTGCCTGCAGTTATTGACCATACACCTCCTGATGTTGCATCAGTAAATGCAGGCGTCATCGTATTGACACAAACAGAAATTGCACCACCAGCTATCGGAGCAACAACAGGAAGTGCATTCACTGTTAAAGATTGTGTTGAAGTATTTGAACAAGTTCCGTTATTATAAGTATAAACTACAGTCACATTTCCTGCCGTTAATCCTGTTACAATTCCACTTGCTGTGATGCTTGCTGTGCCTGTACCAGCAGTTATTGACCATATTCCACCCAATGTTGCATCAGTAAATGGAGGAGTTGTCGCATTGACACAAACCGAAGTTGCACCGCCTGCTATTGGAGCAACTACAGGAAGTGTATTTACCGTCAAAGATTGTGTTGAAGTATTTGAACAAGTTCCGTTATTATAAGTATAAACTACAATCACATTTCCTGCCGTTAATCCTGTTACAATTCCACTTGCTGTTATACTTGCCGTGCCAGTGCCTGCAGTTATTGACCATACACCTCCTGATGTTGCATCAGTAAAAGCGGGCGTTGTTGCATTGACACAAACAGAAGTTGCACCACCAGCTATCGGAGCGACAACAGGAAGTGCATTAACAGTTAAAGATTGCGTTGAAGTGTTTGAACAAGTTCCGTTATTATAAGTGTAAACTACAGTCACATTTCCCGCTGTTAGTCCCGTTACAATTCCACTAGCAGTTATGCTTGCTGTGCCTGTACCAGCAATTATTGACCACATTCCACCCAACGTTGCATCGGTGAATGCAGGAGTTGTGGCATTGACACAAACCGAAGCTGCCCCGCCAGCAATTGGAGCGACAACAGGAAGTGCATTCACTGTCAAAGATTGCGTGGAAGTATTTGAACAAGTTCCGTTATTATAAGTATAAACTACTGTCACACTACCTGCTGTTAATCCTGTTACAATTCCACTTGCTGTTATGCTTGCTGTGCCAGTGCCAGAAATTATAGACCACACTCCACCCATTGTTGCATCAGTAAATGCAGGCGTCGTCGCATTGACACAAACAGAAGTTGCACCACCAGCTATCGGAGCGACAATAGGCAATGCATTAATGATTAAAGATTGCGTTGAGATATTTGAACAAGTTCCATTGTTATAAGTGCAAACAACAGTCACGTTGCCGGCTGTTAATCCAGTTACAATTCCACTTGCGGTAATACTTGCAGTACCTGTGCCAGATGTTATGGACCATACTCCTCCAGATGTTGCATCAGTAAATGCAGGCGTCGTCGCATTGACACAAACAGAAGTTGCACCACCAGCTATCGGAGCGACAATAGGCAATGCATTGATGATTAAAGATTGCGTTGAGATATTTGAACAAGTTCCATTGTTATAAGTGTAAACAACAGTCACGTTGCCGGCTGTTAATCCAGTTACAATTCCACTAGCTGTAATACTTGCAGTACCTGTGCCAGATGTTATGGACCATACTCCTCCAGATGTTGCATCAGTAAATGCGGGAGTTGTGGCATTGACACAAACAGAAGTTGCACCACCAGCTATCGGAGCGACTAAAGGAAGGGGATTAACTATTAAAGATTGTGATGTTGAATCTGAACATCCTCCATTGATCACAGTATAAACTACCGTTACAGTTCCAGCCGTTAAACCTGTCACTATTCCTCCCGATGTGATGCTTGCAGTGCCCGTACCCTGAGTAATTGACCATGTTCCACCTGAAGTAGCATCTGTGAAGGCCGGTGTTGTAGAATTAATACATACTGAAGAAGCACCATTTGCTATCGGAGATATAGAAAGTGTGGTATTAACTGTTACAACACGGGTAACAAAATTTGTACAATTTCCATCATTATAAGTGTAAACCAAAGTAATTGTTCCTGCTGTTAAACCAGTCACTAAACCACCTGCTGTTACGCTTGCTATACCGGTACCAGCCGTAATTGACCATGTACCACCGATGGTCGCATCAGTAAATGCAGGTGTTATTCCATTTACACACACTGAAGAAGCACCACCGGCAATAGGAGCTATTGTTGGCAGATCATTCACAGTTAATAATTGTGTTGCCGAATTTGAACATCCTCCACTAAAAACCGTATAAATAATTGTAACAGTTCCGGGAGAAATTCCTGTCACGACACCTGCCGTTGTAATGTTTGCAGTACCTGTACCGGGAGTTATTGACCATGTTCCTCCTGAAGTGGCATCAGTAAATGCAGGTGTGCTCTCATTAATACAAACTGAAAGTGCTCCATCAGCAATTGCTGCAACATTCAACAAAGTATTTACAGTTAATATCTGGGTTGCAGTATTGCTACAGGTTCCGTCAGAATAGGAATACACAACAGTAACTGTACCGGTGGTCAGTCCAGTCACTACACCACTCGTCGTAATACTTGCCGTTCCTGTACCGGGAGTTATTGACCACGTTCCTCCGACTGTTGCATCTGTAAAAGCCGGGGTAGTTGCATTCACGCAGACAGTAGTAGCGCCTCCCGAAACCGGGCTTACCACCGGCAATGGATTTACTGTTAAAGTCTGTGTTGATGAATTGGTGCATCCACCGGTAACAACCGTATATACTACACTTACCGTTCCTGCAGACAATCCTGTTACTATGCCTCCTGTAGAAATGCTTGCTGTTCCTGATCCGGGAGTTATAGACCAGGTTCCTCCTGCCGTGGCATCAGTAAAAGCAGGTGTGTTTGCATTCACACATACTGATGAGGCTCCGTCTGCTACTGGTGCTACTGTTACCGTTGCTATAGTAACCGATGGTGTTCCTCCGGCACCCAGATGCCCATTTACCTGAATGTAATAATTGACACCCGCCGTCAATGTCAGACAGGGCAATGCAGCGCCTGTACTTGAACCAACATTGCTGTATGAACCTGCCAATAAATTGGCAGCGGAAGTTGCAGAATAAACTCCAAGTTCAAAACTATTACCCGTAGTCGCGCTTATAGAATAGTTCCCGGAAACCGATGGTGTGAACAAAAACCATTCAGTATTGGCAAGGGTTGCAGGATTTGAATCGGGGTCAAAGTTCCAGTTTGGTCCGCTTGGCTCACCCACTTCCATTCCGTAATTAGCAAATGAAACTCCCGGCGAATTTGTTCCGACACTCGCAATATATGCATTGGCTACGTTATCGTAAGTCCCCGGCGTGTATCCTGTGTTATTTACAGCCACTGTAAATGTACCTTCTGAACTTAATCCTGAATTATAGGAAAACACCCTGATTCCATAACTGGCTCCATTTGTAAGGTTACTTACTTTTATACTTTCCGCAGAACCGGTACCAACGAAATCATGATCTACTATTTTTGTGCCGTTGCATATTGTTTTTCTCAATTGCAACACACCATCAATACCCGAACAATTCAAAATTATCTGAGCATTGTTACCCGAAGCAGTGAAATTATACCAGACATCGTCATCGTCATAGCCTGTGGAATAATAATCACTCAGAGATTGCGAAGCATCCACCGTGGTTCCACTTGTTGCGGCTGCTCCAAGTGTAAGTGTGGTACCTGAACAATCATCATTTACGGGTGGAATAACTACACAAATGGTAAAGGTTGTATTGCCCGGTATGGTTGATGAACTGTGATAAACGCGAACATAATAAGTAGTGCTGCCTGTTAAACCTGTCAGATGCAGGGTTTCTGTTCCACCATAAAAATACTGACGACATCCGATACTTGTCAACGATCCACACGCACCAGAGTATGCCTGTATTACGGCATCATAAGATCCGTTACTTACGACAATCACATTCGCGCTTGTCCCGCCCGCATTCGTGGTGAACATATACCAGACATCACGGGCCACAGAGGCATTATCACAAGCGGAGTGAGCATAAGTTTGTGTTGCAAGTGCAGCATCACCTGCAACAGCGTTGCAGGTTGTGGTAATAGTACCAAGGTCAACAGCTCCGCAAGGTTCATCATTTGCAGGCGGTTTAATTACACAAATAGTAAAGGAAGTTGTAGTATTGGTTGAGTAATAATTTGAAGCATACACTCTGACATAGTATGTCGAAGCTACAGTCAATCCTGTTAATTGAAGACTTGCGAGGCTACCTGTTGATGAAGCCGAATAGCATCCTATTGATGTAAGTGTTCCGCTGCAGGAGGTTCCGGAATAAGCCTGAACAACCGCCTGGAAATCGGCGCTACCCTGAACATTTATCAGATGAGAAGTATTTGTGGCAACAAAAGAATACCAAACATCATTGGAAGATGAAGTATAGTTGTAATCACAGCTACCATAAGGCTTGGTCTGTGATGCAAGATTTACATCTCCAGTTGTTGGTGAACAGGTAACTCCGGGTGTTAAAGGAACAGCGCCACATGGCTCATCATTTGCAGGAGCAGTGAGTATGCAAACGGTGAAGGTTGTTGTTGCAGGAATACTTGAGGATGCATGATAAACTCTGAAACGATAAGTGTTCCCAACTGTAAGTCCCGACAAAGTTAAAGATGCCGTTCCACCGGTTGATGAAGCATAAGCACATCCAATGGCTGTTCCCGGTGATGCACAGGTACCGGCGAAAGTCTGCACAACTGCAGAATATGATGCACTTCCAACGATGTTTATCTGATGACTTGTTGCTGTTGCCACAAATGAAAACCATACATCGCGTGTATTGCTGGTATAATTGTAATCACAACTTGCGTATGAACCTGGTGCAGGACTTTGCGATGCAAGATTAGAACTGTATGCAGGAGGACTTGAACAGGCAGCAGTTCCGGGCGTATTAGGAGTTATTGAAATTGCTCCTGAGCACTCATCATTTGTCGGCGCTGTAAGTATGCAAACGGTGAATGTTGTCGTTGCAGGCACACTCGATGATTCATGATAAACCCTGAAATAATATATATGCCCTACTGTCAGCCCCGTCAATGTTGCAGATGCTGTTCCTCCTGTTGAAGAAGCATAAGCACAGCCAATAGCAGTCCCAAGCGAACCGCAGGCACCGGCGAATGCCTGTACGACCGGCTGATAAGATGCACTTCCGGCAATGTTTATCTGATGACTGGTGGCTGTTGCAACAAAGCTAAACCACACATCACGGGTGGTACTTGTATAGTAATAATCACAAGAAGCATAAGTTCCGGGTGAAGCGCTTTCGGTAGCCAAATTTGCATCAAAGCTGGGTGGGATAGTACAAGCTGCTGCTCCTGGCGCTGCCGGTGTTATTGATACTGCGCCGGCACATTCATCATTTGCAGGTGCGCTTGTATATTTATATGCGAGTGTGTAGGTAATAGCAGCTGAGCTATAGCCAACCACCTTCAGATAATAAACCCCAATTGATGGCGGCTGCCATGATGCATAAGACGACCCAATTGTTGAAGCATCATAACTACATCCCGAGAGTCCGTCAATATACCAAATATTGGTTCCTGAAGAATTGTACAAATACAAGTCTCCATCGCCAACCGGACAGGAGCCACCAACTCCATCATTGGCACAAATACTAAAATCATAACCATTCGATGTGACCATATTGATCTTATAAATGCGGCACTCAGATGAAGCAAGTGCATTGGGGCCGTCTGTTTGCCAGGAAGTGGTTGGAGTAATTGTATAATCGAAGGTGGGCGGAGTATTGCAATGCGGAGGTGCTAAAGTTGTAATTGCTGATGAAGAACCGGGAGTTTTATAACAGGTGTTTGTGGAATTGTATTCATACACTGTGAAAGTGTAACCTGTACTTGCCACTAAATTTGTAACAGAAACCGTTGTGCCTGTTCCGGTATAAACGACATAATTGCCGGTACCCGTAACATCTCCTGAACCAAAAGTTGAACTTGCATTATACGTTATCCCACCTGACGGATCAACAGCGCTGGTTGATGTCAATCTGCCAACAACAATTACGCCGCCTGTTCCGTTTCCTCTTGCCCAGTTGACAGTTGTTCCAGTGGAAGTGGTAGAAGTATAAGCGCTCATCGTTGCCTGTGTTGTTGGCTGCGTGCATGCCAGTGTAGTGACAGTAGATGATGAACCGGGAATATCATAACAGTATGTTGAATTATTATACTCGTACACAGTGAAAGTATAGCCCGTGCTTGATGCCAGTCCGGATACAGTAACACTGGTGCCAGTGCCATTGTAAACGATATAATTTCCTGTTCCCGTACTGTATCCTGTTGTATTGTTTCCAAAAGTTGAACTGGAATAATAGTAAGTTCCCTGAACCGGATCAACCGCTGTTGTTGAAGTCAACCTTCCAACGACGATCACATCATCTCCATTTCCTCTTGTCCAATGCACCGTTGTGCTGCTGGCGGTGGTGGCAGTGTAGGCAGTTATTGTTGCCTGTGTTGTTGGCTGTACACAGGGCGAGTTGCAGACACAAAGTGTGAATGCTCCTGCCGTTCCAGTTATAGCAAGACTGCTGTAGGAATATACACGGATATAATAAGTACTGCCAATAGTCAATCCTGTCCATGCCTGGTTTGCCGGATCAGTGTCATAACATCCTGCACTCACCTGCGAGCCACAAGCCCCAGTGAAAAACTGAGTGACAAGATCACTTCCTCCTGTGTTTCCCAAAGAAATATATTCTGTAGTCGCAGCGGCAACGAACTTAAACCATACATCATCATCAGCCGTACCGGTACATCCGCTGATACCTGAGTTTGTAGCTCCCGAAACAGTGCTGCTCACCTGCGAACCTGCGGTGCAGGTATTGGCAGGTGTGATCACAGTTGCATTGGCGCAATTATCATTTGCCGGTGCCTGCGTTAATCCTGTAAAATCATTTCCGCCCAAAGGATTGGCAGCATAGGTTGTTGAAGTAACTGATAAAGTCGGTGCACTCATTGTTCCCGGTAAAATATTCCACGCACTTCCGTTCCATCGGTTAGGAACAATTGAACTTACAGTTCCAACAACATCTTCCGAACTGTTGATGAATTTGAAATCTGCCGTGTAAGTATAAGCTGCAGTTTGGTTATCGGTGAACTGCCAGTAACGGGTAAGATAATTTGCAGCCGTCCCCCCTGTATTGATATTGGGATGTGCCGCATCAACAACTCTTGTGGCAATCACTCTTGAAGAAGTACCCGATGCTCCGGAAAAGTACAGATCAACCGGAGAATATTGACTTGTTCCGACATTGTCACCAACAGGATAAATAAAATCAGTGTAAATAGTATTGCCTACTGTAAACCCAAAATAACCCGAAGTTCCTGATGTAACATACATCATCGTGTTGCTATACGATGAGCTTGCCGTAGGGCTTATGTATAATGTTGTAAAATTTCCTGTTCCCAAAACAACCAATCCGCTGGTTAAAGTTGCAGTATTTGAAACGGTAATATTTTGTGCATTTAAAGTAAGTGAGCCGCCGCTTCCCATTGCTGAAGTAAAGTTGCTTAAAATCGGATCAGAGGTAAAAGTACTTGCAGGAATTGCCCAGTTTGCCGCTGATGTGGGGCTAAAGCTTAATGCAGGTGTTGATGTACATGTAATAGTCCCGGTAGTTCTTACAATCGGTGCTACAGAACCGTCACCATTAAAAGTAAGAACATTGCCTGATCCGCTAAGGGTTAAAACACCTGCAGTCAATGTCAGCGTTCCCTTTATCTGACGACCTGAAGTGGATGTTATTGTTACGCCATTCGGTGAATTTATGGTCACATTGGTTGGTCCATTTGTACCTGTTGGCCACACAACAGAATTCTCAGGAATAGCTGTGCAGTTAAGATAGATCAGGGTCGAACCTGCTGCATAAACAGGTGATGAACCGCTGGCAGATATAGCCGTTGATCCAGTACTGTTGATGGAGAGAGTGCCAGCCATCGCAATAGCGCTGAGTGTAACAGTATTTGTTGAAGTGATATTTAACACACCACCTGTTTGAACACTCATTAATGGGATAGTTGCAAGTGTAGCGCCGCAGGCATAATTAATAATGCCACCATTGGGTACAACCATTCGTGTTGTAGCGCCGGTGACTATAGGAGTTGTTGCCGCAGAGGTTGTGGTAATAGATCCATTCACTGTAAAAATGCCGCCACTACCAATGGTCAATGTGGAAGCGCTGCTGATGGTTAAGGTTTTTCCGCTGGCAATATTGCTTCCAGTTCCACTAGAGTTGATACTAATTACACCTGTTGTTACATTGACTGATGAAATAAAATTCGAAGTGATGGTCAATGTGCTTGCACCGCTTGACCAGGTAACGCTGCCTGTGGTTCCTGATATTGTGAGGGAATTAATCGTGTAGGACGACATGCCGGTGAATGTCATCACGCTGGTGCCTGCGCTGATAGTTACATCATCCGTTGTATGACCTGAAGAACCCGGATAGGCGCCAAGACTCCAGTTTGTAGTGGTTGTCCAGGCTCCTCCTCCTGCAGCTCCTATCCAGTTATTTGTCGCTGCCCTGCTTTGAAAAGCGCCAAAAATAACCAGCAAAAAAGCAAGAAAAATTGTCTTCAAAGCATTATACTTCGCAGCACTGTTGCAGGAATGACACCTGTTTTTCGATTGTGTAAACACCACCATAATGATTATTTTTTTTAATAGTAAAAGTGATAATAAATTGCCAAATAATTTAAGAAAGGCGAACAACAAAAATAACAATTAAAACGAAACGATAATGAAATTAGGGTTATTTAAAAAAAGTAATAATTTAAATTGCAGGATGGCAAATCAGGAACAATCGCATAGCGCTTATGAAAAGCTTTTAAGGTCATTTATTATCTCAACACTCTCCTTGAATAATCTTATCACATCATTCATTTTGGTTTTATCAAGTTCGATAATTGCCACATTCAGTTCAAGTGTAGAACTTTCATTTGCATTCTCCAGTTTGAAGTTGGCAACATAATTTTCCAGTAAAAACTTTTTCAGATCGAAAGTCAAAACCTTTTTTAATAATCCATCATCGTCGCACTTGATCATGAATTTTTTATCAAAATCAACATCACCTGTTTCAATATCCGTTGCGCCAAAAAGCTTTCCGATTTTATCAGCATAATCTTCCTCATAGATCAGGAATTCATCAGCAATTACTTTATTGAAAGTGTAACAAATTTTCAGAGGTTTGAATTCAGTGGTAATGATGAATATTTGTCCATCCAAAAAAGGTATTGTAATTTCAAATCTTCTTAAAAAAGGATCATCATTATTCGCAAAAGAATGAACATTTACAACCTTAAATTCGCCGGAATTTTCCCTTGCAATATCTTTCCAACTTTCTATGAGATTGATCATGTCGGACCATGAATATTTATAACCTAATGCCATTTGAGTTGTTCGTTTAAACGTTTTAAACTACAAAGAATAATAACTTCAAGAATTTCTTTTTCACACCATCTTCCATTACTTTTCAATCCTTGATCTTTTCTGCTTTTCTTATCGCATTCTTTTCGCAAGCCTTGATGCATTTCAAACACCCGTTGCACTTTTCGCCATGTCTTATGCGGGCATGTTTGTGAAAAAAAATGTCAATTTTTCCAATCACCATTTTGGGGCATGCAGGTATGCATTTCCAACACGCATCACAATTTTTTCTTTCAATTTCAATATACGCTGTAGCTTGCTTTCTCTGTCGTCGTTCGCGTCTCATAACAATTGTATTTTTGATCTGGCATTTCTCAACAAACTCTCTATTCTTTCAACATTTTCTCGTTGATAACAAACTGTTTATTGTAAATTTTCAATGCATAAAATCCATTCGTCAGTTGTCTTAAATCAATATTCAAGGTCTTGCCCGAATCGTTCATGATGACCTTGTAAAAAACTATTTTCCCAACAATGTCCGATATTTCAATTGTCAGGGTTCTCTTGTCAATATTTTTCAAGTCAATAAAAATTATTCCGGTAGTCGGATTTGGGAAAACCGAAACATTTTCGCTATTGTCAATTTCATTTATCGCTGCACCATCATGAACAGTCGCAGAATTCGTGCAACAGCAATTATTCACATCGCAGACAGTAACAGTATAGGTGCCTGCCGGAACATTTGCAGCAACTGAATCCGTCTGAGCCGGAACTGTGTTCCATAAATAAGTGTAAGGTGGAATTCCTCCCGACGGTGTTACAAAAACAAAACCATCAGCCCCGCCAACATCCGACACTTCTATGATGTTTGTGATTGCACAATTTACCTCCTGCGTATCTGAAATTACAACAGGAGCCCACCCCTGGCAATAAACCGAATCAGTCACAGTCACAGTATAAGTTCCTGCCATGACATTGACAAGGCTGGTTCCATTTTGCCCGTTCGACCAATGAAATGTATATGGTGGAACTCCTCCGCTTGCTGTAACTGTTGCTCCACCGTTTGCCGCACCACAAACGGAATGTGTAACACCTGAAACGATAACCATTGGTCCGGGCATATTCATTACACTGGCTGATGTTATACACGTTTGCGCCCCACATGTAATCGTAACCGTGTATGTACCGGCAGGTAAATTTACGGCTGTAGCTGTTGTCTGAACAGGAGTCGTATTCCAAAAGTAGGTGAAACCCGTCGGACAAGTATCCACCGGAACAGCGGTTGCAGTTCCATTTGCATGGCCACAATACTCGTTTGTACTTGTGGCCGAACATAACATTTGCCCGATTGACGAAAGTGAAATCGTCATGCACAATAACAGGATAATTTGTTTTTTCATGGGATTGGATTTAACGATGAATATCTGCGAAAACCGGGTACAAAATCACTTAATTTTTATCATTTCCTTTGTTAATGCTTCTGTTGAGAAATTGGAAGTACTGGTTTGGATGTATGAAATTTCTTTAACCTCAATAATTGTCACAGTCAAAACACCATCTTTGGGTAAATTCGGATTTTTCCTCATAGTTTTTTTTGTCGGTGTCAATGTATAAGTGCAATCATCTATCCATTTCACAATAAATTTCATTTTTTTATCAGCATAGCTTTCCGTCTGATGTTTTCCTTTACGTACAATAATATAATTCTCCAGTTTTGAATCCACCAATTTGAAAGTGCCGTTTTTAAATTTGCTGCAATCCTTACTCTGTCCAAACAAATTTGGTGATATCACCAACAGATGAAACAATAATCCCACAAATAGAATTTGAAGGAATTTTGCATAATTTCCATTTTCTTCTCTCTTCATAGTAATCCAAATTTGAGTCAACTTCAATAAGTTTATATTACCACTAAAACTCTAAAACACAAAAATACACGAAAAACTATTTTATTAGTGTTTATTAATTTGTGTAGTTTCGTGTATTGGTGTTTTCGTGGCATTTTTTCTTTTTTAACTTTTCAGAGTAACCTCAAGTTTAATTTACTTTTAAATAACGGTAACTACAATAATTCACAAATTTTTCCCATCCATTCCCCTTATCATTTCCTCACCCTTCCAGCCTCACCCCGCCCCTCCAAACACTCAGAATATTCAATGTGTCCCCGATATTGATTGTCGGATCACCATCCACCAAGAGCAGGTCCGCACGTGCTCCGGCAACAATTCGTCCACGGTCAGTAAGTCCAAACCTTCTTGCAGGCACCGAAGTAGCCGCACGCAGAGCCTCCACAGGTTTCAAGCCTGCCGCAACCAAAAGTTGCAACTCATGATGCAGACTGGCCCCGTGCGCAAGTCCGCCAAGCATCGGTATAGGCTCCGACACATCGCTGCCTGCCAAAATATCCACACCTGCCCTATGCAGTGCAAGCACACTCGCATAAGCATCGTCCAGCTTTCCCTGTGGGTAAACATTCATGCTTCTTGAAAGTGAGTCCAGCCACTTTTTTCTCAGCCTTGCACTCACACGTTTGTCAGCAGCCAGCCATGCAGCGTTGTTGCCAAAGGCAGACGAAAGCGTCACCAGTGTAGTGATCACAAACGTTCCCGATGCAGCAATGCCACACGTCATTTTTTCGTCAGGCTGCTTGTCAAAAAACAAATGTGCCAACCCATCCACACCGGCCCTGATGGCCCGCTGCCCTCCTTCAAGTGTTGTTACATGTGCGATGGCCATTTTGCCGAGGCGATGAGCTTCGTTCACGGCAACCAAAAGTATCTCATTGCTGATCACCTGAAGCCCGGGACTTCCTATTGTGCTACCATCTTCAATAAATATCTTCACATAGTCCGCTCCCTTGTCAACCTGTTTATTCACGAACGTCACAGCCTCCTCAACAGTAGAAACAAAAGGATAGTGAAAGAAAAATCGCAACAGCAGGTTGCCGCTCGATTTTACATACTGCGAAGGATGCCCTCCCGGAGGTGTGACGCCCATTCCCGGTGAGCGAATGTCAGCCACATCATGACGCCCTGCAATTTCCTTGCGCTTCTTCTTCGTCCATCGCCCCATCATCTCCAGCTCCGTAGTAACGCCAAACATCAGCGCATCACGAAGACCTTTAACATCCGTATGCACATGCGAATCAATAAGTCCGGGCAGCAGCGTGGCATCATGCACATCTATGACCTTTGCATCTGCAGGCACCTCTCCCCCAACACTGAGGATTTGCCCATCTTCAATTAAAATTGACTTTTCTCCGATAAGGTTTTCTCCATCAAAAATGCGGGCGTTGGTTATGACGGTGAGCATGGTATTTTGTGATTTTTGTTGTGAACAATAACGATTAAGCATTGCAAAAAATAGCGAACATGTCATTAGGAGTCTTACGTATCCAACCCACTATTAAGTTACTCTCAAAACACATTACTTATAACTCCTAACTCAAACTGCCATTTAAGCAATGCTATAGTAGCTATTAGAATAAGTTTTCTGAGATAAATACATTATGTCCAATTTCATTAATTTGTTTTAAGAGCCGATTCAAAATATCATAATCTTGAATAGTTTCAATTTTAATTTCAAAATTGATTTTTTTTTCTTTTGTCGCTATCTCAAAAGTATTTCCAGTTCCTGAAGCTGAAACAGCCGCCCCCTTTCCAATCATAGTAGATAAAGGTGCTTCGCCTTCGAACGCTTTATAAACAAACTTTATGTACTCATACTTATCCGTACCAATTTCGATAATATCAACATTATTATTAATTTCAATCTTTAATTTTGTCAAAGAAATTGAAAATTTACCAATCACTTTATATGTGCAAATAAAGTTCAAGGAAACTATGATACCTATAAGAATCAGCATGAAAATTACTCCAAATAAAGTAACATTAAAAATCTTGTAATTTGTTTGAATCAAAACAAGAATCACACACGAGATTGTTAGCATAGTAATAACTATTGTTCTCTTTCTCAAATCATTTTCAGTTATTAGATAATCTTTTGTCATAATTTATTTCTTTTTAAATGCCTGCAACTAATTATGGTGCTTTTATAGTTACCGATTGTAAAGTGTGTTCCTATCAAGGTACAATTAATTTAATTCTTGCTACGTACCTTGAAATACCAGCAAAAACGGTAATTATATGTAGTGCCCATATTGTATATTCGTTTTTATCTATCCAAATATTTTCATCCAAAATCCGTCTGTCCTTTTTGGTTTATCTTGTTTGACAATTCTGACTAATGTGTATATTTCCGTCGGCAGGGATTTGCAATTTCTGCCGTTTTACTATTATGATTTTTTAATCCGATTTATAAAATTTTTATCATTATTGCTTACTCCATGTTTCCCCGTTTAACATGTAAAAACGTATAAAACCTCTTGTTCTACTATACTCAAGTTTCCAGGGCACTTTAAGTCTATCTCCAATAGAATCTATCGCTGTAGAATCGGTCTGAACTCTATAAACATCATTATAAGTTATGCTATTTACAGTAATGGTTTGAGTCGGAACACTTAATTGAAAATAATAAAAAGGAGCATCGAAATAGGATGATGCCGTCTTATAAAAACCTATAAAAGGAGTACCTCCAGCCGTAGCATATACACTCCCAAAACTTAAATGGACAAAAGAAAATGGTGAATAAGCAGAAGACGCACCTTTCTCACAAGGATCAGAACAATTTGATGCATTTCTAAAGATACCAGAAACAGATAGTGTGTCAAGGAAATTTGTAACATCATTTTTGAAAATTATTTTCTCGTATTGTGAATAACAGATTGATTCTTCCTCCGGTGTAAGTTTACACCCCGGACAAGTAATTTCTGTAAAGCATGAGGAATTTAAAAGAATTCCAAACAATACAACCACAAATAGTACCAGAAGTGTAATTTTAATTGATTGTGTTCTCATGGTAACCTATATTTTATTTTAGCATTACTAATAACAGTCATGTTAGAGCAACTATAAAACTCCACAAGCAGAGATTGACAATCTCTGCATTATTACAATCGGATTTTTTTTATCCGATTATAATAATTCCGATAAACACTGGAATTATGTAAATTTATTTTCACGATGTAAAAGTACATAAAAAAATTATTGGATGGATGAATTGTTTAATTGTTGGATTGTTTTTTTTGCTTGGGATGACACGCGTTGGGAAACGCGCGCCAACTGGAGTTTAATTGTTTGCAGGATTGCAAATCCTTTTGATATAACCTGACGGATTACAAATCCGTCAGGACGCGAAAACGCGCGCCAACTGGGGTAAGTACCGGTATTGCACATATCAGCATATTGAAAAATTTCCGAATTTCCCCGAAAATTTAATTCTATGGAAAAACAGGAAATGAAAGAATACGTCGAACTTTTTGGCGAGGAAAAAATTTTGAAAGCTCTCGAAATCTCTGAAAAATACGGAAATAAGAGGTTTTCCTTTTCAAAACTTGTAAAGTATATCAAGGCGGAAAAAATCAAAAAGGCTGTGGTTGAAAATAAATCCACGGCGTATATTACCCGTAATTTTAAGGTAAACAGGATGGTTGTATGCCGTTTGAAAAAGGAAGAATAATTTTGGTGTAACAAATCTGCCATTTTTGTTACAGATAAGGATATTGCTTGATTTCCGATTGAAGGAAATTTATTTCCTTTGCCCAAATTTTAAAATCGAAACAACATGGCAAAGAACCTACCAAAAATCAAAGCCTCAAGAGGCTATCACAAACTTGCATCAAATGATCTGGCAGCAAAAATAAAGGGAATGTCCTTCGCAGGAGATCCAGACGCGACTACACCGATGTACGCTGATACTGTGGTGCATCCCAAGTGCAACGATCTGGGGGCGGCAGTAGTTACTCATCTTGCCGACCCGACGCCTGCCAATACCACCCTGGTTGAAGGACTGCGTATCCAGGTTTTGGACATGGCCGACGCCAACGTTGGCTATGCTGAGTCAATAGCTAATAAAGTGGCAAGGTCAACAGGAGACGTGGCACATGGGTTAAATGTGTTGCGCCGCCTGGCAATTGATATTGCAGGCAAAGGCGGTGGCAAACGTACCACCGGCATTGTTGATTCCGGTGAAGGCTGGGCTCATGCTCATGAAGACAAAGCAAAGAAAGGTAACGAGGGTCATGTTTGGAATTGCGGTACAACCAGTGCAAAAGACGTTCCGCCTGAACCTGCCACTACCAAACAATTTTTTAGCCTTGCAGCCGATTATGTTTGGACATTTTCGAGACACAACTTTTATTTCGCCTACCAACATGGAAGCGTAGTACCTGTATCTAAAAAAGCACCAACTTTAATAGCACCCAACCCAAAATCGGGAAAAGTTAAAAAAGGCGCCCCGGTGGTTCCTTCAAGCAAAACAAAACACCCGCTTGGTGATTTCGATGCAGGTCCTCAAATTGTATTCGGACCCTGGCACTATGTTTACATTCCTTAAGTAAAAATTCAAGATAAAATAATCAAAAACATTATTCCACCGAAGTACGAACAAAAATACGTACTTCGATGAAATAATGTGGGGAAGTTATTTTAAAAGCTACCAAAACTGACAAATTTTCCGGCCCGGCTGCCTTCAATCATCAGAAAAAGCCATTCAATTGCAATTGTAGCAACGCCTTTTGTTAAAAAAACAGCAGGTTTTGCAACTTACTGAGCTTTTCTCGCCATCGAAGTTGCAATATATACTGAAATTGATCAAACAATCATGATTATCGTGCCTTAAAATGTCATTGGTGATGCAACTCTCACGGTTGGTAATGCTTCAATCACGGTTGAAGCATCACGAATTATGGTTGGAGCATTACCAACCGTGATTGGAGCATCACGAATCATGGTTGGAGCATCACGAACCATGGTTGGAGCATCACGAACCATGGTTGGAGCATTACGAATCATGGTTGGAGCATCACGAACCATGGTTGGAGCATTACGAATCATGATTGGAGCATTACGAACCATGGTTGGAGCACTACCAACCGTGATTGAAGTAACGTCAATCACAATTCGAGCATCACCAATCACAGTTCGGGCATCACCAATTGCAATAAATGGTACGGTACTGACAATACTTGTCAGTTTCACACCAGGAAAAGAAGAAAAATTAACAACTCCGGAAATGCTAACGAAAAAAACAGCCTAAATTTAACAAATAGTTACGGAAAATGAGTGAAAAACTGCTGATTTTTTTTAAAATTGAAAGGGAAAATAGAGGAAAAATAGGATTTAAGAGGGAAAGAGGTGACAAAATGACAGCATGCAGGAGGTAATTGACGGATAACCAAGGGGAAGTGGGTGAAATGTAAAATGTTGAAAGAAGTGAAATCCAGCCGATGGGGATGCAATGGAAAATGCGCGCCATCATAAGCAAACTATATGCATTGCTTTCGGAGGAGGTTGCAAATCCTGCTTGGCGAAAAATAATTTCTCAAAGTTTAATTTTAATAATGTCACTATCATCCCTGATATAAGCCGGCAAATTATCATCATCGCGGATTGCAATTTTATAAGTTTGTTTCTTTATTTTTTCAATCTGTTCTGCTGTCGGGATAAAATCATAAGCAATATAATCTGTGTAGAACATAACCGGAATATGCCCGTACAAACGCAGGGCTGCGTTGAAGACAACCCATTTATCATTACTCAAATTTGTTGATAGTTTGTCAATAAATTTCATTTCATTCATCTCGGCATTTCTATTGAAATTGTCGGTTGGTTTCCAATCGGTGTGGTAATTCTGAATTCTCGAAAGATTTACCAGTAAGAAACAAAAAACAGTCACGGCTATCAGTCGTGTTACCAATTCAATTTTTTTAAACCTTTTTATTGTTTTCAAAAAATTAAATGTTGCATCAAAGAGTGCGCCCATTGCAAGAAACAAGAATGGAGATACGATGATGCAATATGAAGTTATTTTTGTTGCAGCGACTGTATAAAAGCCATAGACAATTATTATCGCAGACAGTATTGCTATGCGATAAATTTTTGAATTGGAATTTTTAATTAAAAAGAACAAACCGAAGATCAAGATAAACGGAATGATGAATGCTGAACCGTAAAGTTTATTGATTGCAGAAAAATGATACCAAATATCGCCTGTTTGGTTTTCAATCGGCTCAAAGAAATGCCTTGTATTGTAGGTGAATTCGTGTTGTGCTTCCTGAGGAAATTTATGAAAAATGTAAAGTTGCCAAGGAAGAAAGATCGCAATTGAAATGAGAAAACTTATCATAATTGGAAAGTAGGATTTTATTCTGATCCAATTTTTTTTGTCCTGAATTCCTATTGAAATTGTCCACACACTATAGATCAACAATCCCATGACCCATTTTACCAGAACTGCACATCCAGCAAATATTCCAATGAGAATAATCCAGTATTTATTTTGAGAATACTGGTACTCGGACCAAGCCCAAAAACTTGCTGTAACGTAAAACAGAAATGCAATGTCATTATGGTCTGTGCCAAATCTGCCTGAAACCAATTCAAGGGGATAATGAGCCACAGTAAAAAATAAAGCGCCATAAAATCCAACCGTTGAACTGTTGGAAATTTTGCCAATCCTGTAGATCATCAAAGCTGCGAAAGCATGCATAATAATGCTTGGAACCCTAACGGCTAGCGCATTGGTTCCGAATATTTTTAAACTTAAAGCAATTTGCCAGAGAAACAAAGGCTGTTTGTGCAACCAAATATGATTTGCTGTCCAGTTTTTGAAGTCGTAATCCAAAACGGGGAACTGGTAAAGCGATGGTTCAAATGGATGACTCATCATACTCTTTGCAACAAGGGCATGATATTGTTCATCCCAGAGGATTAGAAAATGATCAAGATTCGCCATGAAATATCCAAGACACAATGAACCCAGAAATAACAGTAATAATGCTACCATCTTTTTATCAAAATGAAAAGTAATGATAGCTGCAACCAGTATCAATGCGCTTATGATGAAAGGGAGAATCTGTTCAAAAGTGAACCAGGGGTATAACATCAATTTGAGTTTGCTAAGTGGATAATCTGAAGTATTTTTAAATTTTATTAATTGAATCTGCCCTAACTAATACACTAAAGGGCGCATATTTCTCAATTGGCGTGAGTTTCAAACGCGTATCTTCCTTGATTTCACACACACATAAAGTAATAAAGTTGAAAATCCATGAAAGTTATGATTTGATGGTTTTTGTTGCAGGATTTAAAAGCACGACGCCTTCTGTACGAACGAAACATAATAGAATGCACTGCCCATTCTGGCCCATGTCCACCCCTGAAAAATAAAATGGGGGGCAATGCCAAGGTTGCATTGTAAATTTTACAAATTAACATTCCAACGTTTCAAACTCCATGATTCCGTACTACTACCTAAATCTATTACTTTTCTGATTAAACCAATACTATCACTGTAGTACAGATAAGTATCATTAGAAAAATAATGATAATTTTGTTCGTCAGCAATTACTTTCATTACTTTGATTTTATTAAATGTATTTCCATAAATATTCAAAGTAGTTAAAGTATCCCACAAATAAGCACCACAATTTGAATATCCAATTGTATCATTCGTAAAAAGAATTGGTTGCCCAAAAGAAGCTGTGTTTGCGTCAGCATTTCTATTTATATAGCTGTTAAATATAAAATCATCAAAGTCTGAAGAATTGAAAAAATCGTGTAAATTAATTTTATAATACTCTACTGAAAGTGCTGGGCCCCCTTTTGAAGGATAAGGTGAAAAAAAGCTATGTGTTGTACTGGTCACAACAATACTATCTAAAATGTGAGTCGAATCATTTTCGTAAACCCAATAACTGCCATTCTTAAACATATATGGCTTGATTGAGGAAGAAATATATTCAAAACAATATCCGTAATATTCTTCCGTTTCCTTTTTACAAGAAACTAAAATCACTGCAACTAGAATCCAAGTTATATGTTTTATTTTTTTTTTCATTTCATAATGCATAACGATTGGCTTGCTACACTGCAGCAACTTCCACTATATTCCCTCTAAAGTTTTTATCATTTTTAAAGCAATAAAATTCTTCAATTTCAGTGGCTTGTTTTTATTATCCGCTTATAAACATTTACAAACGCATAAAAACGTTTATAATCGGGAAATTATTTTCACGATGTAAAAGTACATAAAAAAAATATTTGATGGATGAATTGTTTAATTGTTGGATTGTTTTTTTGTTTATTGGGGTGCCACGCGTTGGGAAACACGCGCCAACCGGGAGAGTCACTCTTTTGAAACGCACGACAACGAAGAAATCAATGTAAAATGTAAATCAAAAAAAATGTAAAATGTAAAATTCTGCGGAACCTTGAACTTTGAACTTGAAACCTTGAACATTCTTCTAGTTCCCCGCCAGCGCCGCCCCCAGCGCCCCTATCAATTGCGGCTGCTCCGGAACAAAAATTTCAGCCTGCAACTGCTCCTCCAGCAACTGAACAATACATTTATTATAAGCAACACCGCCTGCAAACACAACGGTGCCTTCCATCCCTATCCTTTTGAGCAAGGCAATGGAACGCGAAACGATGGATTGATGTATGCCTTTGGCAATGCCCGCCCTGTCGGCGCCACGTGCCACCATTGAGATCACCTCAGATTCAGCAAACACCGTGCACATGCTGTTGATGCTTAACGAATCTTTGGCTGCAAGGGCGCGCATCCCAAATTCATCGAGTGTATAGCGAAGTGTCATCGCCATGATCTCAAGGAAACGCCCTGTACCGGCAGCACATTTATCGTTCATCTCAAACTTTTTCATTTTGCCGTTTGCATCCAGCGAAATAGCTTTGGTGTCCTGCCCGCCAATATCAAGCACACTGCGGCACTCCGGGTGCACAAACTTAGCGCCAAGCGCAAAAGCCTTGATCTCGCTGATGACATTGCACTTCAGATATTCATCAAAGAGATACCTGCCATAGCCCGTGGAAGTGATGCTATCATAACTGAGGCCTTCAAGCAGACTGCTGCATACTTTCAGTGTGTCGAATGAATTTTCGGCTTTGCGAAATTCAATTATTTGTCCGTTTTCAACAAGCACAAGCTTGATGGTGCGGGAACCTATGTCTATGCCGGCGGAAATCATAAATTAAAAATTCCAAGTTCCAAATTCCAAATTCCAAGACCAAAAAAAAAGAACCAAATTCCAAGGTTGCAGCGCTGCCCCCTTGGAATTTGAAATTTGGAATTTGAGACTTGGGTCTTATTTTATTTTTGAATCCGTTCAACAAAAGCATCCACCCTTGTCTTGATCTGTCCTGCATCTTCCTGGCTGTAGTCGGTTTCGATGAGCAACACAGGAATGCCGGCAGTTTCCAATTCTTTCTCAAGAATCTTGCTTTCCATTTGATAAGGCTGGCAGAACTGCAAACCGTAATGAATCACGCCATCGGCTTTGTATTTCTTCACCATTTCCTTGATGTGTTCCAAACGTCCTGGATTTGGTGTGAAAACTGCACAATCAATCTGGAAATAACGGTCAACAATGTTGTCAATAAGTTCATCAACTGAGTTGGCGTTAGTGTTCACAAGATTCTGTGTTCCTCTTTCGCCGGTGCACATTTCTTCGCCAACGATCACGGCATTTGAATTCTCAATAATGAAAGGCAGTTTCCAGTTTGGCACTGCCATCGGGCATCCTGAAATAAGCACGCGCGGGGTGTCCTTCGGGAAAACGCCCACACCTTCTTTGATGCGCACTTCAAGTTCATCGCAAACGGCATTTACGGAATTGGTGAAGCGGATAGGATCATCATAAAAGAAAATCTGGTTGGCAAGCAATCCGTCGAGTCCTGAAATCGGCGACAATTCAGCAGCACGAAGAGCCGACAATCTGTGGATGGCTTTGCGCTTGTTGTTGGCAATTTCAATTCCTTTTTTCAAACTCTCAACAGTGATCTTTTTGCCCGACATTTCTTCTAATCTCTGAGCAAACTTTTTGTACTCGGCTTTAAGCAGCGAGCGTCCTTCGGGTGATTTCATCTGCGGGAGGTCCATCACATAAAGATCATTCACGATATCCTTAAAACTTTCATAAGCTTTCTTCTTGCCATCGCAGGTGTTTTCGCCAACGATCATGTCGGCTGATTCAACATAAGGACAAACCTTGCCCAGCTTGAATCCGAAAGCCGATTTAATAAGCGAACAAGTGTTGCGAGGAAGGAACTTTTCAGCTTCTTCAAAGCCAAACTCAGCACCAGCACATAGTCCGATGCAAACGCCATCAATAGCCAGCACCAGCTCTTCGGGCACAAACACACAGTAAGTGCCGATCACTTTGCGGCCTTCAGCTTTGGCATCCAGGATTTCCTTTATCCTTAATCCATGCACTTCGCTCATAACAAAATCAAAATACTCCATCCCTTTTGGGCGGTTCTTCTGTGAAAGAAACACGTCTGTGTAACCTTTGCCGACAATCTCAAGAAGCATGTCGTGTGTTTTGAGGTCAAGCCCAAGGCCTGCCCACATTTCATGGTAATCTGCCATTTTTTTACTCTCCTTTTTTGTTTAATAAATAATTAGTTAACTGTTATTGTGATTTAATAGAAAATCCGATTGAAAAATTCTACTACGAAAAGTAATAGAATATAAAATTGCCGCAAAGGCGTTAAGAAATAAAGACACGCAAAGAAATGAAAAATATTTTTCTCTTAGCGCAGCTTTGAGTTTTGGCGTCTTAGTGGCAAGAAAAACACTTAATAAAATGGAATAAAAAATAAAAACGAAAAGAATAGTACTATGAGGCGATAAGCTGAATTCTTTGGGAGGATTCGCCACATTGCAAAACGACTGGAATATGCTCGTTAAAACGAATAACATTTAAAAATCTTGTAAATATAAAAGCAACAGTTGCCCGTTGGCTACTGCATGCTTCGTCCTGCTGCATTCTAAGAATCACAGCGCACAGACTGATTCAGAATATTAATATTGAACTCATTTTTTAATTACTTAAATTTATTTTTTACCACACCCTTTTAATAGCAAACCACATCCACAACTCCTCTTTCAACCACCTCTCCTATCCTGACACTATGCGTGAATCCTGCCTTTTTCAGTTCACTTATCATCGCATCCGCGTCATTAGCTTTGCAGCAAATAAGCATCCCGCCTGAAGTTTGCGCATCGAGCAACAACATTTTTGAATTATACTCAACTGACTTTTCAAACCTGCAATTGTCTTCAGTATATTCAAGATTGCGAAAACATGCTCCGGGAATGCAACCAAGCTCCAAAAGCTCCATTGCACCGGCAAAAGTAGGAACAATTTTCGAATCAATTTTCAAAGTCACTTTGCTTGCTTTGGCAAGCTTCATTGCATGTCCTATTAATCCAAAACCTGTGACATCAGTAGCACATTTAACTGAAAAAGCTTGCATGATAGCAGCAGCTTCTTTATTCAATTGCTTCATGCTATTGAGAACTGCCTGGTAATTTTCACCATCAATTTCGCCAATTCTTTTACCTGCTATAATAATTCCGCAACCCAAAGGCTTGGTCAGGATAAGCACATCGCCCACCTGAGCTGCTGCGTTGGTGATTATATGTTGCGGATGAACGCGACCGGTCACAGACAAACCATATTTAGGAATATCATCAACAATGGTATGCCCGCCAACGATCACGCCTCCGGCTTCCAAAACTTTATCATTACCTCCTCTTAATATCTCTTTTAAAACTTCCATCGGCGCTTTGGCAGGAAACATCACAATATTCAGGGCAGTTAGCACTTCGCCACCCATGGCATAAACATCACTCAATGCATTGGCAGCAGCTATTTGCCCGAATTCATACCCGTCAGAACAAACGGGAGGGAAAAAATCGGTGGTCTGTATCAATGCACATTCATCATTGATCCTGTAAACACCGGCGTCGTCATGTGTTTCAATATCCACAAGCAGGTTGGCATGGGTTGCTTTCGGAAGATCAGCCAAAGCTTTTTCCAATTCCTTTGCCGGCAACTTTGCCGAGCAACCGCCATATTCAACCATACTCAACAGATCAAAATCGCTCATTTCATTTCTTTATTATGAACTTTAAAATTCAAATCATTTTTTTCAAGAATAGCTTCCACCTTCAGTAATTCAGCATCGGATTCCTTTATCCTTATTGACAAACCACAATCAGATGAAAACTCTTTAGGTGTAGGAATAACATCAAATTTGATTTTATTTTCCGTCAACACTTTATCAGCTTTCAAAACTTTGTGTGATGATTCGAATATGAAAATTTTATAAAACATGCTTTAAATTCAACACTATTGCAAAGAAAAAAAATTAAGTAAAAAATCCCTTCACCAACTTTTACCTGATTTCATTTTCACCTTCAACATTTCTTATGGATAAAGGACATTACCAGCCGCACTAAGTCTCTCGAGTATATCATACATATTCGAAACCCTTCCTACCCCAAGCTCATCTTTCTTTTTATAGAAATCAAGGCAAGTTCCGCAGGATAAAATTTCCACACCTGATTGTTCAAGTTTTTTCAAAGAATCAATCACGGGCGAATCATTCAATGCAAGAAAAATCCCGGAATTCAGGAAAATTATCGTCTTTGGTAAAATTGAATTTTCAGGCAAAGTATTGACAAATGCTTTGATCAGTATCTTCCCCAATTCTTCATCACCATCGCCAAGCCTGTTGCGCTGAATGGACACAACATAATTGCCCTGCTTATCATCAGGAGTGCAATATTTTTCAGCAGAGATGTCTTCCGGAATTTCACCTGTCTTTGTAACCATCAGTTCAAAAACATTCCCATTCTTTGCAGTTGCTATTTTCAAATTTTGATCTTCAAGAAAACGTGTAACATTCTTCACGGATGTTTCGTTATCAATAAGGATCTTCAGACTTTCATCCTCTTTAATTTCGCCAAGAGCTTTCTTGGTCATGATAAGAGGAACAGGGCACAACTTCCCTTTTGCATCAACGGTTTTCATATTATTTGTGTTTAAAAATAATTTCTTTTAAAGCATTAATTGCATACTTAATTTCTTCTTCAGTATTGAAACATCCAATACCAAAACGTACGGCTCCCTGCGGGAAAGTACCGATTGTTTTATGAGCTAGCGGCGAGCAATGCAGTCCTGCACGCACCATAATATTGTAATCGTGATCAAGCAAAAATGCAAGATCGCTGGGAACAATATTTTTGATATTCATTGTTACCAATGGTAGTCTGTCGGTATTTGCAACAGCGCCATAAAGAATGACATCTTCAATTCCTTTCAATTGATTTATAAAAAATCTTGTGAGATTCAACTGGTATTCTTTCAGGTTTTCGATTCCATTCTTCAACAGATATTCAATGCCTGCCTTTAATCCAATGATACCAGTGGTATTTATTGTACCAGCTTCAAGACAGTCAGGATAGAAATCAGGATGCAGATCATTTTCAGAACGGCTCCCGGTTCCTCCATGAATTGTAGTGTTGATCTTAATATCTCCATTGATGACCAAACCACCGATTCCTGTTGGTCCCAACATTTTTTTATGTCCGGTAAAAACAAGAAGGTCTATATTGTCATTCTGCATGTCAATAGGTGTGAATCCCGCTGACTGTGCAGCATCAACAAGGTAAAGGACATTATTGCGTTTACAGATTTCTCCAATTTCTTTAACAGGAAATAAAGTCCCTGCCACATTTGAACCATGAAGTGTTGCAACCAGCTTTGTATTGGGTTTGAAACTCTTTTTTAATTCATCAATATTGATCTGCCCTTCTACAGAACAATTGACGAGACTTATTTCTATCAGTCCTTGTTCTTCCAAATGTCTTAGCGGTCTCAACACAGAGTTGTGTTCCATTTTGCTAATGATAACATGATCTCCTTTTTTGAGCAGCCCTTTGAAAGCAAGGTTTAATGCATGGGTGGCATTGGCTGCAAAAATAACTTTGTCGGATGAAGGGGCATTGAAAAGTTGTGCAATAATTTCGCGTGTATCGAAAACTTCACGTGCTGCTCTCACAGAAAACTGATGACCCGACCTGCCAGGACTTGCATTGTAATTGGTCAGCAAGTCACTGATGGCAGTTATTACTTCCTGTGGTTTAGGAAAGGAAGTCGTGGAATTATCAAAGTAGGCTATCATTTACTTAATATTCTTTCCAGAAGGTGTAATAAATATTTTTGTGTCAACACCTGTCCCAATGGTTTTAATTATCTTTTCATTTTCAAAGATCCCTAACAGAACTGCACAAAAACGCTTGGTTCCATTGATCCTGTCTTTAAACTCATTAATGCTGATGCCATTTTCATTATTGGCAAGCATACCCAACAATACCTTTCTATATTCGTTCGTAAGATTTGAATGTATGCATTCATTCTGAAAAGTAGTGATCTTACCGTCCATTGCAAGCAACGTCAGATACACTTTCACCTTGTGTTTTGGAATTTTATTTTCAACTGCTTTTTCTTCCACATCAGCAATCACCGGCAGTTGTGTTCCAAACTCCAGAATGGCATTTTCTATCCAGGCAATTTCTTCCTTTGAACGTGCATCAATAGTTGGTTTATGCCCTTTGATTATCCAGGTGCTTTTATATTTTTCCACCAACCCTTTTTGTTCCATTTCCAGCAGCAACAAACCAAGATAAACTTTGTCATTTTTATTTTTGGAAAGACTTAGTTTTCCTGCAAGTTCATTGGTATCGTAAGCGCCCGGAAATAATGGAAATTCCTTATGATAATCTGCTATAATTTTAATTATTTTTTGAATAAATTTATCATTGAAATCATGATCTACCAGGAAGATATTTTCAGCAGATCTGTATATCGCAAAATTATTATCGTCACCATTTAAAATCTCTTTCAGATCATCCGTTTTCAAATGCAATCTTTCAACTATTTCATCAGGAAGAAAAGGACGAAATTCTTTTTTTAGTTCAATCCTGATAAGATCGCCGGTGTTTCCACCTTTGGTGAGCGTTTCAGAAAGCAGGTTTAAATTTTCAGCAACGACAACGGTTCTTTTTTTATGATGCAAAGGTGAAGGGTCTATTACGTAACCTCCGCCCAGAGTCTTATCTCCCGAAGAATTCCTGATAATGAATTTATCTTTATTCAGTAGAATTGCCGGTCTGTCAAGATGAATTTGTGCAATAATTTCTTTTCCCTGTTCTGAAATATCCAGGTTCAGATTATGGACTTTTGCAAGACTTTCGAAAGTGCCGCTATGAAAAGTAACCTGCGACCAGAGAGGAAGAATTGCAGTATTATCAAACAAGGTAATGCTTGCATCAAACATTGAAGTTTCCTTTAGATTTTTATCAGAAATGATCATCCCGCGTTTAAAATCTTCCACATTTAGACCAATCAGGTTTATTGCAGCCCTGTCACCTGCAAAGACTTTATCAACATGCTTTCCATGTCTTTCAATAGATCTTACTCTTAGTTTTTGATGGTTACCCGGCAGCAGAAAAACTTCCTGTTCTGTTGCTACTGTGCCACTCATCACGGAACCTGTAACCACACTTCCAAAACCCTTCACAGTAAAAATCCTGTCAATATACATCCTGAAATTGCCACTTTCCTCTTTCTCTTCAATATTCGAAATCAGCTTTTCAATTTCGGACTTTAATTCATCTATCCCCTTACCGGTTATAGAAGAAACAGCTATAACAGGTGCGTTTTCAAGAGAAGTCTTTTCAAGAAATTCTGAGATTTCCATTTTGGCAATTTCCAGAAGTTCTTCATCAACAAGATCAGCTTTTGTCAAAGCCACAATACCTTTTTTCACTCCCAGCGAATTGATGATATTTATGTGCTCAATTGTCTGAGGCATGATACCGCTGTCAGCAGCAATAACCAGCATTACAAAATCAATTCCACAAGCGCCGCCAACCATGGTGATGATAAAATCTTTATGCCCGGGGACATCAATAACACCGACAGATTCACCACCCGGCAAATTCAAATACGAAAATCCAAGATTGATTGTAATACCTCTTTGTTTTTCTTCTTTGTGTGTATCACAGTCTTTACCCGTCAATGCTTTTATCAATGCTGTCTTTCCATGGTCAACATGACCGGCAGTGCCCATTATCAAGTGCTTCATGAGGGATTCTGAATTTGAGATTTATGATTTAAGATTTGTGATTTTTTTATAAACGTCATTAATAGTTTTTACAAGTTCAGGAATTTCATCATCAGAAATTGTCAGCAGATCAAAATAGATGTTTCCTTTTTTCAACACAGCCATCACCGGTTTTGTATGCAACAACAGATCAGAATACATCCTTTCAGCAAAATCAGACCTTATTTTATTAGAACTTTCATTTTTAATGACCACGGAATAACTTGGAATCTCGCCATCAGGTAAAGTACCACCACCGCATTGTCCGATACTTTCAACAATTTCGGTTGTGATTTTATTTTTCTTCAATTCTTTCTGCAGGTTAATTGCAGCCTTTTTGATCTCTTCAGGTTTACGGTTGAATATTTTAAAAATAAGATTTTTCTCTTCGAGTTTTTCCTCGCTGAGATAATACATGCAGGCGGTTTCAAGCAATGCCAGTGTTACCTTACCAACTCTTAAAGCCCGCAGCATAGGCTCTTTTTTTAATTTTGCGATCAATGTTTTTTTGCCGGCAATGATCCCTGCCTGTGGTCCACCCAACAATTTATCACCGCTAAAACAAACCAGAGCGCAACCGTCTTTGAGAGATTGTCTGACATCAGGCTCCTCTTTAAAAAGCTTGTTTTTGTTCGCTCTCAAAAGCCCTGAACCCAAATCATACAAAACAGGAATGTTGGATTTATTCCCAATTTCAACCATGTCTGCAATACCCACCTCTTCAGTAAATCCCTTAATGACATAGTTGGATTTATGCGCTTTGAAAAGAATAGCAGTATGATCAGTGATGGCTTTTTTATAATCTTCGGGGCGGGTTTTATTTGTAGTTCCAACTTCAATCATTTTGCAATCGGAAGCCGCCATGATTTCAGGAATTCTAAAAGAGCCCCCGATTTCAATCAGTTCTCCGCGGGAAACAATTACTTCACGACCCTTTGCAAATGCTCGTAAAATTAACATCACCGCAGCGGCATTGTTATTCACTATCAAAATATCCTCAGCGCCTGTCAGGAATTTAAGTAATTCCAAAGCGTGGTCATTGCGGTTACCGCGTTTGCCGCTTTTCAGATCAAACTCAAGATTGTTGTACCCTTTTAAAATCTCAAAAGAGTCTTGAAGCATTTCATTGCCAAATGGAGCTCTGCCAAGATTCGTATGAATAATGACTCCTGTCGCATTGACTACTTTCTTTAAACTTCTTTCTGAAGATAACTTAATAAGGTCCTTCACCATCTCAATGATCTGTTCATTGGATGGTGGATTGCCTCCTTTATTTATTGTTGTTCTGAAATGATCAATAGAGTTGCGGATGGAAAAAGTGATCAGTTCTTTTCCATACAGATCAATGAGAGATCTGACTTCAGGCAATGCGAGAAGTTTACTGACAGCGGGAAGGCTCTGAAAAGCCTCCGGTTTGATATTCATACTCTGCTAAAATAGAATTTCATTTCTATAGATTTGCAGAGAGGGCAGGAATCGAACCTGCCACAGCCGGTTTTATCCGTCTGCTACCGGTTTTGAAGACCGGGTGGAACACCAGTTCCTTCCTCTCTATTGTAACACAATAGTTGAGTGTTCAAAAATAGTAAAAAAAAGTCAACTGTTAAGTGATATTAATTAAATTTCACAAACTAAACTAAGCTTACGATTTTGACTTGACCGAACCTATTCTTTAATAGGTTTTTGTTGTACAACGGGAGTTACTGTTTTCTCTACCTTTCCCTGAATATTAAGAACAGTTGAAGCGTTAGATGGATCATTGCATGTGATTGTAACAGTTTTATGTTGTTCGCCTGATTTGCCTGCTGAATTAAATACTACTTTAACCACACTACTGTCTCCAGGTTGAATTTTCAATTTCTCAACAGTTGCTACAGTGCATCCGCAAGAACCTTTCGTGTTCCTGATGACAAGTTCACTTTTCCCAATATTTGTAAACTTAAAATCATATTCAATCTTATCACCCGATTTAATAGTGCCAAAATCATAAACCTGCTTTTCAAACCTTATCTTTGGGGCATTCTTTAATTGTTCAGGTGTCCATTTGGAAAAATCCTCAATAATATTGCCTGAGATATAAATGAATTTTACAGGCTGCAAACTATCTGTTGTGGTTATTGCAAACCTGTCATTGATAGAACCAAATTCTTTACTTTTTGAAGCATCAAAGGTAACCAAAATGTAACCTTTCTTGCCAGGCATTACGCTAGCAGGAAAAGCTTTGCACGTGATGTATTCAGGCAGAGAAGTGAAAGTAAAAATGATTGGCTTTACCCATTCATTGAAGAATTTTACTGTGTCTGTTCTGCTGTCAGTATTGTTGATATTATTAAGCGCAATCAGGCTGGTATTAAATCCGAGATTCCCTATTTTATTTGGATAGTTGTCTGCTTCTGATTTTACCATAGGCTGTACTTCACCTTTTATATTTAAAGTAACTTTAAGCAGGTCGGGGTCATTTGAAGTAACAGTAATGTTTTTGCTGAAAGCACCCTTTTGGTTCTTTGGGTTAACAGAAACCGTTATAATACCACTGCCATTAGGAGGCACAGGTGTTTTAGTCCATGAGAGTGAAACTATAGAATAGCCGGCATCTGCATTTAAAAGTCTCAGTGTGTCATTGCCAGTGTTGGTAAATTCGAATTTCACAGATTTGGCGCCATCAGCCTCCCTTATTTTTCCAAAATCGAATTCTTTGAATTTAAAATTGATTGCTGCCTTTTTCTGCGCTGAAACAGTGAGGCTGCATGACAGTATAACTGAAAAAATAATAAATGATAATCGTTTCATAACTTTTAATTTCTTGTCGGGTGTTATAGTTGTTACTTTTTAAAATCAAAAAAAAATCCTGCATGCAGCAGGATTTTTATATTTTTAGCTTAATTCCATTTAATGTTGAGGAGTTAATAAGGGTGTGTTTGGTTTTGTGCCTGGCTCTGTTGTTGTAGTTTTATCAGCAGCTTTTTTTACAAAACCTTTTACGTTTAAAATAACTGTTGATTGTTTTGGATCATTGGTTGTGACAGTAACTGTTTTTTGAATACTGCCTGATTTACCGTTTGTCTGAACTGTTACATGAATGAATGAACCTTCACCTTTTTTCAATTGAGTTTTGTCCGCATTGGACGCAGTGCAGCCTCAACTGCCTTTGACCTTTCGGATGAAAAGGTCATCGTTCCCAACATTGCTGAATTTGAAATCTGTTTCAACCGGCTTGCCTTCTGTGATTGTATCAAAATTAAAAGTTTCACTTTCAAATTTGATCTTTGCAGCATTCAGCAATTGCTCAGGAGTCATTTTTGAAAAATCCTCAACAATATTAGCAGTGACGTTCAGATTTTTTTCAGCCTGTGCACTATCATTGGTGGTAATAGCAAACCTGTCATTAAGAAATCCAAAATCCTTGCGTTTTCCTGCATCATAAGTTACCAGAATATAACCTTTCTTTTTAGGATTTAAATTTTCCGGTACAGCTTTACATTTGATGTACTCCGGCAAAGCTGTAAATGTAATTGACATTGGCTTTGTCCAGTCATTGTAAACTTTTAAAGTGTCAGTTTTGGTGTCAGTGTTGTTGATATTGTTGAATGCAACCTGACTTGTGTTGAATCTAAGATTACCAATTGGATTTGGGTAATCATCAGCTTCTGTTTTTGGGCGTGGCTCAACTTCGCCTTTTAACATTAGAGTAAGGCGTGGCTGATCCTGGTCATTGGAAACAACATTAATTTCTCTTTGGAAAATTCCTTGTTGTCCTTTAGGGTTGAAGTTTGCGCTGATAAATCCGTTGCCTTTTGGGGGAACAGGTGTTTTTGTCCAGGAAAGGCTGATATTTGCATACGCGGAATTCACACTTAAAAGTTTCAGTGTATCATTACCAGTGTTTGTAAATTCGAACTTTCCTGCTTTGACTCCGTCAACTTCTTTAACTTTTCCCAAATCGTAATCTTTGGCTGTGAAGCTGATTGTAGCTTTTTTCTGCGCCAATACGGAAAATCCCGTTATCAGCAAGACAGCAAATAAAATAGGTTTTAATCTTCTCATATTTTTTTAGTTTGAATTTCGATGCAAAAATAAGCAATGATGGATAATCAACCAATAAAAATGTGTTAAAATATTCTAAGAACGAACAAAGTTGTTAACAATTTAACGCTTGTGTCTTTCAGTGTTAAACAACTCAATTTTTTTTGAGTGATAAAAAAAGCCCGAACGTTTAAATTCAGGCTTTTTTAAGTCAGCGGAGAAGGGGGGATTCGAACCCCCGGTACCAGGTTACCAGTACGACAGTTTAGCAAACTGTTGGTTTCAGCCACTCACCCACCTCTCCGTGCTGAAATTTTATGGCTGCAAATGTAGGTATTCAAATCGTATTGACAAATTTTTTTTCAATTTAATGCTTTTCCCTTACCATAAATAAACAGATGACCATCAACTTTAGTTTTGAATCTTAACCTTTACTTGTTTTTATTTCATGGTAAGTACAACAGTTGTGTCTTTATAACTTTCCAATCCCTGCAGGTCTTTCAGGACATCTTTTTCCCATTGGGTTTGTTTATCGAGTATCCGTGAATGGTTTGTTTCCTTATCATATTTGCTTTGATAGGCCTCAAGTTTTGCCACTTCCTGTTTATAGGCTGTGGTCATTTCTGTTTTCAGCGTTTTTGAATTAAATTTTTTCTCTTTAAATTCTTTACGCATTTTGCGGGCATACAATTCAGCAATATCAAAGTGAAGCTGCTCGTGCTTCAGCAAATGATCCGTCTTTGTTTTCACCCATGACTTGTTTTTATTGAACACTGATTTTATGCTGATCTTAATGTCCGGATCGGTTGAAATGGTATTAAGTTCAATGCCGGAATCAGTAGAAGCGCCAAGGGTGGTAGTTGTAGGTGCTTTTTGTTTGAAGTCGTCCCATGTTAGTTTAGTATCCGCGCTCCAGATGATAAGATCATCTTTTGGCATAAGGGATACCAGTGTAAATGAACACAGAAATAGTAATGCTGCAAGGCCTGACAAACCCAATATTTTCATTCTTTAATATTTTTGAAGGTTCAAAATTAATTCTTTTAATTTTCATCAGACAAAACACGCGAAATAAATTCTTCTTATAGGTTCACCTTATACCGAACGAAGCACGGATGGGATTGTTTTTTCCGATGTTGTCTGTAGGTTACTTTAATTTGAGATCATTTTTCTCTTTTTATGAACATGCGAACACAATTGAACTGGCTTCCGAAAATTTCAATCCTTATTATGTACCAACGCAAAAATCCAATCATAAAAGATCTTATTGAAAGTCTTGCAAATTCTATTGTTCCCGGATATAAAGATCGTATCTCTGAGTAGGTAATTTAAGCAATTTATATCCTACAGGAACTTTTGGTTTGTCAGGGTTTTTCTCAGATAAGAAATATTCATGTGGTGTGGTTGATGCATCTAAACTGATGTAGAAATATCGGCTATAATAAGCATACAACGACCACTGGTTGTATAGTTCATCAGAGATACTGATGATGCTTCCATTTGGAACTACCTGCCCTGTGCAATAAACATCATGCAACATTCTCACGTCGCGCTTTGGTAAATAAATGATCGTAACTATTGTGAAAATTATTGCAGCATAAAGTACAAGCCATGATACCCTCGTAAAGGTAAAAAAATTTGCAGAATCTATCTTTAATTGTTCAATGAGATTTGAAATAAAAGGCGCCAAAAGAACTGCGAATCCGGCAGCAAAATAAGGCATAGCTGTTACTGTATAAAATCCCGACTGTTTCATTGTAAGCATCAAGGGCAATGTTCCTGAAAAACCAATAAGAAAAAGCCAAATGGAAGCACGCCGGATGTTGAGATCGGTTGCCGGTTTGCTCTTTTTTATTTTCATAAAAATACCAATTCCGAAAGTAAGAATGAAGACAGGAATAAGTTCGAAAAATAATTGTTCGACAATAGTAAAATGGTCAGAATGTGTTTCACCGGGATGTGTAAAAGCAGGGACAAGCTGGTTATGGAAATACAACACATAGCTGAGACGCACTCTTTCCTTTAATAAAATTATTCCGTAGAAAATTGCAACAACAATCAGCAGGAACAAGCTACGTGTAACCATTTGCCTGAAGGAAATATTTCTGAAAACAACCCAGAAAAAGAAAACACCGGCCAGTGGAAACAAGCCCTGAAAGCCTTTGCACAAGCTGGCTGCAATTATCATTGTTGCTGCTATAAACAATCGGAACCACTTTTTCTTATTTTCGACACAAGATCTGCAAATGTAAAGTATGGCCGCCAGATCGAACATTCCCATTGTTGGTTCTTCCATGTTGTTTGAAAACGACCAGAAACATACAGGAATACACAGCCAGAATAATACAGCAAGCCAACTTAGATTTTCTTCCGGCCTATGAGGCATCAGGCATTTCCATAGTTTTTGGATAAGAGAAATGGTGATCAGGGCAATGATCAATCCGTAAATGCGCTCGACAATTATGCTGTCACCGAATATTCTGAAAAATATTGCTTCGATACCGAAAAACAAAGGAGGCTGCTCATGAAAAGCGGTCATTAAAGTTTTGCTGAAATAGGGATGCCAGAAAGTGCCAAAACCATTGGCCAGGTTATGTGCTACGGTGCCATAAATCATCCCATCCATAAACATTCCATCGCGAAAAAGGTTGCGAACAACAAGAATAAAAAACGCTGAAATGATAAATAACCAAAAGGGTAAATGGCGCTTGTTCATTTGAATATCAGATAAAATTACCGGCTTCTTTTTAACTCTTCACTGATGCACTTTAAAAACTACAATTATTGGTGTTATGATTTTGGTTGGTTAACGTCGTTTCTTTAAAATTATTGTGTAAGCATTATTTTTTTTTGCAGTTTATTATTTTTTTCACCGTTTAGGATTCAATCGCAATTCGACTTTTCTGCTAGTAAAAGCATAAACAGTTTTACAAATACGTTTGCTTAAAAAAAATCAGAAATTGGAATTAGAGGCAATAATGTTGAGAAAGATATAAAGGTATAGGAAAATAAGGCCTATGGATAGTCAATAAAATAAAAGGTCTTGTGATCCCTGAATGAGAAAAATCAACCCACTTCTTAGCCCCTATACCAAACTAACTTACAACCATTGTCTATTGACCATTGACTAATGACTAATGACTAATGACTAATGACTAATGACCAATGACTATTGACTATCCCCTACTTCAACCCCAATGCCTTTTCTTTGGTATCAACCGGAATAATAGTTGAGCGGGTGAACTGATTCTCGTCTTTGAATAGTTTCCTGTAGGTGATATGTCTTTTTGCAAAAACAGCTCCAACGGATTCATGCAGGGCGCGCATCTTTGGATTAAAATCGCCAACCCACGAAAGTTCTATTTCAGTGTAATGAGGTTTCTTTTGCATTACTTTATCAAGATTCCAGAAAATTGCTGATTCAATTCCTGACTTTTGAAACTTGGGAACAACCCCCATGATTGTTATTCTTGCGCGGGTTATTGTATTACTCTTTGCCAGCCTTGCATATTTTAGTTTGTTCCACAAATTCATTTTGCCGTTCAGGTGTTTCAGAATTTGATTGATATCGGGAAACATCACCAGGAAAGCAATTGGCTCACCTTCGTTATAAGCAAACCAGATAAACTCTTCCTCAATTATATCCCTGGCCGTATCAAGTGTATTGTAAAGATCTTTCTTGTCAACCGGAGTAAAATTTTCATGATAAGCCCAGGCAGTGTCATACACATGTTTCAAATCATCAATATACTTCTCGGCCTGCTCGAAACGGAAATGCTCGAAACAGAATTCTTTTTTCTTGCTGACCCATTCAGCAATTTTCCAAAACCTTTCAGGAAAAGGTTTTTTCAGGTTCAGATGATTGCTTACCTGCTCAAAATAAAATTTGAAACCGTATGATTCGAAAAGGTCTTTATAATATTTTTGATGATACTGCATGCCATAACCGGGGTGTGTAAACCCTTCAACCAACAATCCCCAGAAACGATCGTTTTCACCAAAGTTAATAGGACCGTCCATAGCTTCCATTCCCCTTTTTTGTAACCAATCCCTGCAAGTGTCGAAAAGAAGAAATGCAGCATCTTTATCATTCACACATTCAAAAAAGCCCATCCCGCCTGTTGGCTGTTGATAGTTGTAAGCTTTCTTTTTATTAATAAAAGCTGCCACTCTGCCAATCATCTCTCCCTTGTCGGATTTCAGTATCCAGCGAATTGCTTCTCCATACTGAAAAAAAACGTTTTTCTCAGGACTGAATACAGATTCAATTTCCTGCTCCAGCGGGCACACCCAATAAGGATCGTCTTTATAGATCCTGCGGGCTAAGTTATGAAAATCTTTTATGGTTTTTTTATCTGTTACTTCAATAATCTTCATTTTTCTTTACTTTGAAACGGCTGCAAAATTAATATTAATTGCGAATTAAGGGGAGTTGGGAATTAGGAGGTGCATACCAAAAATGAAAAGCAGGTGACTCCTCTAATTACAGATTCCGCTTCCATCCATTCAGTAAAGGCCATTTCGGTATTCCTTTCATTTTAATGCTTAACATGTTCATTGAACTAATAACAATAATTTAACCCATGCCGTATAAATAACAGAAATAATTTCATTAATTTTGCAGCATCATAAATCATTCAAATAATGTTTCGTTGATATGGAAAACAGAAAAAGCATAGTAATGGTACCTACTGATTTTACAGAGGTCATTGAATACGCAATTGAACATGCAGTGGGTATTTGCAAAATGCAAAACTACAAACTCACTCTTTTGCATGTGATAGATAAGGCTACAAAAACTTACCTGAAAAAAGAAAAACTAACAGGAAGCGCCATTCATGAAAGACTCGAAAATAAAGCAAATGAGCTTGCTGAAAAGCATGGAATAATTTGTGATTATATAGCAAGGGAAGGAAATATTTTTTCTACCATTGGCGAAGTAGCAAAAGAAATCGGCGCAAACCTTCTTGTTCTGGGCACTCATGGTAAGCTGGGATTGCAACGTATAACCGGTAGTTATGCTCTTAAGGTTATTGAAAGTTCACCTGCTCCCGTGATCGTTGTTCAAACACGTGGTTTCAGGGAAGGTTATAAAAATATTATGATGCCCATTGATGATACTACGGAATCAAAACAAAAAGTGAAATGGGCTATTCACATTGCAAGGAAATTCAAATCTGTGGTGCATATCTACGGGATGAATGCTTCTGATGGCGAACGCAAGTCGAAGGTGAAAGCCAATATGGAACAGATCAAAAAATTCTTTAACCAGAATGAAATTACCCACACTGACAGATACGCAGAGAAGACTGGTGGTTTTCCAAAACAAGTGGAAGATTACGCTAAAAAAATTGATGCTGATCTGTTGCTCATCATGACTAATCCTGATAAGGTATTACCTAATTTTATTGTCGGGCAATGGGAAGAAGAGATCCTTTTTAATGATTCAATGATACCAATCATGGCAATCAACCCTGTTGAGTTGAACATAGTGGTTGGTGGATTTTAAATAAGGAATTTTCCCCAAACAGATTTCCTTTATTATTTCATCGAAGTACGAATTCTTTACGAATATACGAATTACGAAAGCGCTAACGGTTTTGTAATTCGTATTTTTTTTCTTCGCTGAAATAATATTTATCAGAATTTGAATTTAATCTTTTTACTCAAACCAGGTTAAATAAATTCCTTTACATTTGCTTCAATTAATTTGTTGCCATGAAGATCAAATTGCCTTCCTTCATCAATAAGCGTTTTGCCAAAAGGGCAATTTATATCCTTGCAACTTTTATTGTCTTACTTTTCATCCTGTTCTTTTCCTTTCGGAACATGGTTCTCCGCAGCATTGTTAAAGGGAAAATAGAAAAATTCAACAAGACTTATCCTGCAAAACTTTCAATTGATGAAGTACATTTCGGAGGTTTTACAACCATTGATATCAGCGGAATTAAACTGATACCTGACAAAAAAGACACACTGTTTTCATGCTCTTCACTAAGTACAAGTTTAAAATTTTTCCCTTTGTTATTTGGCAATGTAGTTATCAGCGGAATGGAACTGACACGGACAAGAGTCAATCTTTTTGCAAAAGACACCATCAATAATTTCAATTTTCTGCTATCGAAAAAACCAAAGACAGTAAGCACCGAAAGCAATTATTCCATGCGTTTGAACAAGCTTTCGAATGCTATTTTCAACTCCATTCCTTCGAAGTTTTCGCTGACGGATTTTGTTCTCAAAGCAACCCTCGACAGCAATCAGCTATCAATGCGGATCAATAGTCTCATTATGGATGATGACAAATTCAGTTCGAAAATTTTTATTGAGGAAGATAAAAAGAAAGAGACGCTGATAGCAGAAGGTGACATTGATAAAAGCAGGCATACACTGGGGCTTAAACTCTATGCCGACGCAGGAAAGTTTTCAATTCCGGTCTGCAAAAGAAGATGGGGACTTAAGTTTTCATTCGACACACTCAATGTGGGGATAAGCAAGAATACATACAAGGATGAAGAGTTCCAGTTGATCGGCTATGCTTCAGTTGCCGGCCTTGTTCTCAATCACCGGAGGATTGCTTTGGAAGATGTGAAGATGGAAAAAGCGGCTCTCGATTTTCAGTTTAATGTCGGGACTGACTATGTGGAAATGGATAGTTCAACGGTTCTTACTTACAACAAGCTTTCGCTGAATCCATACCTCCTTTATAAACGCGCCGGGGCAAAACAACTTACATTCAAAATCAATAATGAATTTTCATCGCAGGATTTTTTCTCATCGCTTCCCGACGGGCTTTTTACAAACTTTGAAGGAATAAAAACCGAAGGCAATCTGAAGCTCTTTATTGATTTTTTTGTGGACATGAAACAACCCGATTCATTGAAGTTCGATATGAGTCTGACTGGAAAAGATTTTAAGGTTACCAAATACGGAGTGACTGATTTTGCAATGATAAACGGTCCTTTCACTTTCACTGCTTATGAAAATGACAACCCAATGAAATCATTTGTTGTTGGCGATGACAACCCGGAATTCACAGTTCTCAGTGATATTTCAACCTATCTGAAAGAATCGGTTCTGATATCAGAAAACGGAGGTTATTATTTCACTTCAGGATTTGATATTGGCTCGTTGCGCCTTGCCCTGATTGATGATATCAAACAAAAACGTTTTGTGCGCGGCGGAAGTACTATTGAAATGCAGCTTGTGAGGAATGTTTTTCTGAACAAAAACAAAACAATGGCACGCAAGATTGAAGAGTTGATCATTGTGTGGCTTATGCAAACAGGCAATCTTTGTTCTTCCGACAGGATGTTTGAAGTGTATCTGAACGTGGCTGAATGGGGACCCGGCATCTATGGTATTTTTGAAGCTTCGGAATATTATTTCAAAAAGCTTCCTTCGCAATTGTCGCCCGCCGAAAGTATTTTTCTTGCAAGCATACTCCCAAGGCCGAAATGGTTTAAATATTCTTTTGACAAAAAAGGAAAACTGATCCCCGAGATAAACCAGGTTTATTTCAACAATCTTGCATCGCTGTTGCTTGACAAATCAGTGATCACTGAAAGCGATACTTTCAACATTATGCAAAAGGTAACACTGAAAGGTGAATCGCGCATATATCTTGAGAGGGATACGGCGAATTATAAGCTGGATTCTTTGATGATCATTGAACGGTGAGAAGGGTTTCAAAAGTTTAAAGTTTAAAGTTCAAGGTTTCAGATTCCGCATCATTTTACATTTTACATTTTCTTCATTTTACATTTTACATTTCTTGTTTTCCATTTTGCATTACTTCTAATTTTCAGTCATAAAAAAACCCTGGAAAGTTGAAGAAAAACTTTCCAGGTTATGACGACTTTCAAAGTTTACAGAACCTGGAAAGTCTTGTTGAAAAATAATATCAAACAGTAAAATCAGGCAGCAGTTTTAAAATTAATAATTTCAAATTCCACACCTTTCTCCATTGTTTTAGCGGCTCTATCCAGTAGCAACCCTGTTGTTTCTTCAGTTAAATAAAAATCCCCACAATTCTTACATACCATTGCCGGAACATTTTTGAATATAATGATCACACCATCCCGTTCCAAGGTGAATGTAACAAGTCCTTGTTCCGTATTTCCGTTTTTGCAAATTACACATTCCATAAAAGCTATTTTTTTCGTGTTATAAAATCATTTTCCCAAGTATCACCTGAAGGTTCGTAAGCTGTAATAATTATAATTGTATTTTCATCAAAATTCTCGCTGCAAACTAAATGTAATGGCCTCGAATTACAAATGGCAAACAATAGTTTACTCGAATAAGGTTTATCATCCGGATATTCTGTTATTATCACTCCTTGATTCAAAATGAACCTGACATCTTCAACATCAATGTCACGAAGAAACATTTGTTTCACGGCATGATTTGAGA
>Ga0118677_10001094_pt1 | contig 58181 bp, 48 predicted proteins | sample AliMusrvi5mmetaG_FD_86154 | JGI IMG/M metagenome (GOLD analysis project Ga0118677, IMG submission 86154)
ATTACGCCCCCACTGCGAAAAGCTGCGGTGCAAAGTTGTGGTAAGTCCGAGTAGCCCGATACCGCTGGAAACGGTAGCCCACGCCAAACACGGTCTCAATGTACTGTTCCCCAAACGCCCCGAGTTTCTTCCTCAGCCGGCGGATGTGAACGTCCAGCGTGCGCGTACGGATTTCAGAGCTGTAGCCCCAGATGCTCATCAGAAGCACTCCTCTGGGAACAATCTCTCCTTCATTTGCGGTCAACATAGCCAGCAGTTCAAACTCCTTGCGGGTGAGAACCATTCTCTTTGCGTCGACCGCGGCAGCAGCGCGGCGGTAATCCAGGCTCAAATGCTCGTCTGTGTAAATACCCTCAACTGTCATTTGCTTAGCTCCTCTATATCCTGAGAATAAAGGAGGGGCTCATGGGGGTCGTGACTAACTTGTAAAAGAATTGTAAATAGTAAACGGAGGCCGGAAAAACCTGGAAAGAGCGGGAACCCTGCCGCATCAAATGTTAAAAAGTCTATCGCTCCCTTACGGTCGCGCCTCGGCTTGTCGACGTATGCTGCTAGCCGAGCCGCGACCGTAAGGGAGCGATATCGCCGCTGTCCACGCCGCAAGTTTGCGAAGACCACGTCGCATCGATGCCGAAAGGAAGTCCGGCACCCTGATCGGCGACCGCGAACGCTGCCTCAAAGCAGGCATGGACGCCTGTCTCTCCAAACCCATCGACAGCGCGTATTGGAGCAGGCCCCAGCGTCGGCGTAGCGCTCACAGAAACCAATTTTCTACCGCCTAATCGCAAATCAATGTTATTCTAAAACCAAAGATCCAGCACCACCCTGCCTCATGCCGGGAGTCCCGTACTGTCAGCAGGAAGGTTTAGAAGCCTATGAGCCTAAAAACCAGCGCTGCGGTGTTGGTAACCGGCAGCCCCGTTCATGCCGCTGATCTGGCAGCCTTGCTGCATGCCGAGGACCTGCGCGTCCTCCCCTTTGACAGCTCCACCGCGGCCCTCCGTGGCTTGCGCTCATCCGATCCCCCCGCCCTGATCGTAATCTGTTTTCCCGCTCCGTCCCTCGATGGCTGGCGGCTGTGCCGTCAGTTGCGGTCGCCCAGGCACGCCGCGATTGCGAAAGTCCCCATCCTCGTCATCTCCGATGGTGCGGCCGATGAGGATTCGCGCGCCCTGGCCTACGGCCTCGGAGCGGATGCATTTCTCAACTGGCCGCATGAGTCGCACCTTTTCGCCGCCCACGTGCGGACTCTTCTCGCCTCGCAGCGTCCGCGGCCGCTGTGCAGCGTCCTGATCGTCGAACCGGCCGTCGAGCCGGGCAACGAACTGCTGTCCGCATTCCGCGCCGCCGGCTACGACGCTGATCATGTTGCCACAGCGGAGGCTGCAGGTGAAACCGCGGCCCGCACCCGCTACGATGTCGCCCTGCTCGCTTCCAACCTTTCCGCTGCCGTGCATGACGCCTTGCGCGCCACGCAGCCCGATTGCAGCTTCCTGGCCCTCCACAAACCCTTCCATCCGGCAACGATCATCGAGTTGTGCGCCCGCACCAGGCGGGAGACCGCCTTGTCGCTTTTCAATGACATGATGGAGGCCCATGCCGCCGCCGGCGAATTCTCCACACCCATCATTAATGACCTGCCGGTTTCCGTCTCCAATTACCTGCCCGACGGCACCCTCACCTACGCCAATGAGGCGCTCGCCCGATGGGCCGGCATCTCCGCTGCCGAACTGGTCGGAAAAAACCTCTTCGAAATGCTGCCCGGCGGCGAGCGCGAGCAGCTTCAGGAGTTCCTCTCGGCGCTCTCGCCGCAGTCGCCCGCGGAAACGCATGAGGGCTCTTACCGGCTCCCCTCGGGGCGTGTTGCCTACCAGCAGTGGACCAACCGCGCCTGTTTCGATGCCGATGGCGCCCTCATTCGCTATCAGGGGATCGGCGTCGATCTCTCGGACTACAGGCACTGGAGTGCCGTGGAGGCGGAAAAACAAGCAGATTTCACCGCCCTCTTTGAATCCCTGGACGACATGGTCGTCGTCTGTGCCAAGGGCGGCCGCATGCTCTTTGCCAATGCCGCGGTCACAAAAGTGCTCGGCTACACACCCGATGAACTCAGGTCCATGACCGTTCACGACGGCTTCCTGCCTGCCATGCGGGATGCTGTGGTGGCGATGGGCGCTGCGGCCCTGCGCGGGGAACGCCTGGTCAACCGTCTCGAACTCTTGCGTAAGGATGGCACCCTGATCCCCGCCGAGTCCCGCATCTGGACCGGGCTTTGGGGCGGCGAGGACTGCTATTTCTCCATCGCCAGAAACCAGTCCGCCGAACGTGACGCGATCCTCCGCTTTGAAACGCTCTTCCGACAAAGCCCCGTTCTCATGGCGTTGAGCGATCACACACAACGGCGCTTTCTGGACGTCAATGAAGCCTGGGCCGACGCGCTTGGCTACACCCGCGAGGAGGTCATCGGCAAGACCGCCGCGGAACTCAATCTTTTCGCGTGCCCTCGGCAGCGCCAAAGGCTGCTGGACACTCTGCTGGCCAAAGGAAAAGTCGTCAACGAGGAATACGAATTGCGCATCAAGGATGGCAGCATTCGCCATTTCCTCTTCTCCGGCTACATGCTCGCGGGTTCCGGCGGCAACCATCTGCTCACCGTCCTGGTCGATATCACCGCGCGCAAGCAGGCGGAGGCGCAGTTGTACGAGGCGGGCGAACAACTGCGGCAGGTGATCGCGAACGTACAGGAAGGCGTCCTCGTAACTGGCCTCGACGGCAGATACCAGCTCTGGAACCCCTTCATGGAACGGTTTTCCGGCATGTCCTCGGTCGACGTCATCGGCCGGATACCGCTCGACCTGTTCCCGTTCCTGCGTGACTCAACCGTGATCCAAAGCTTCGAGAGGGCGCTGGCCGGAGAAGTCTCCACCAACGCCGATTTTCCATACCAGGTACCCGATGGCCGCTCGGGCTGGTTCTCTGAGATCGTCGGTCCTCTCCGCAATACGAAAGGGGAGATCACCGGCACTATCGCCACGGTGCACGACGTCACCGAGCGGAAGAAGATGGAAGACCGGCTGCGCATCAAGAGCCGGGCAGTGGCACAGGCCATCAACGCCATCGCGATCTCCGATCTGTCTGCAAACATCAATTATGTAAACGCTGCGTTCCTCAAACTGTGGTGCTACGACTCTGAGGCGGAGGTCCTGGGCCGGAGCATCGGTGAATTCTGGCAGCCTGGTGCGCGTTACGAAGCAGCCATCTACGAGTTGCGCTGTGGCAATAGTTGGAAAGGGGAACTGCAGGGCCGGCGCAAAGATGGCACCCTGTTTGACGTGGAAACGCAGGCCAGCCTGGTAACCGACGATTCCGGCGCGCCCCTCTGCATGATGGGGATTTTTGAAGATATCACAGACCGCAACAAGGCGGCCAAGGCGCTGCGCGTCAATGAACAGCGTTTGAGCCTTACGCTGGAAGCAGTGGCCGAAGGCGTCTGGGACTGGAATTGCCAGACGGGAGAAGTCTACTATAGCCCCCTTTGGTGCCGCTCGCTCGGCTATTCTCCAGAAGAGGTGCCGCCCCGGATCGAATTCTGGGAGAGCATTCTCCACCCCCAGGATCGTACCGCCACCAAGGATGCGCTCCGCTCCCACATGGCCGGGGACACGCCCCACTACTACTGTGAAAACCGCCTGCGTACCGGCACCGGCCAATACCGCTGCAATCAGGCGCAAGGCAAGGTGGTGGAGTGGGACGCAAATGGCGCCGCCCTGCGCATGGTAGGCACCGACAATGACATCACCTCGCGAAAGCTGGCCCACGAGGCTCTGCTGGTAAGTGAAGAACGCTACAGGAGCCTGTTTGAGACCATGGCCTCCGGCGTCGTCTACCAGGCGGCCGATGGCAGGATTACCGCAGCAAACCCGGCCGCCGAAAAGATCCTCGGGTTGACTCACGATCAGTTGCTGGGCAAGACCTCGCTCGATCCGGAGTGGAAGGCGCTGCGCGAGGACGGCTCCCCCTTGCCCGGCCACGAACACCCGTCCATGATGTCGCTACGGACAGGGCAGCCTTACGGCCCCATCGTGATCGGCGTGTTCCACCCCCAAACCCAATCCACTCGCTGGCTTCTGGTGAATGCCATACCGGTTTTCGATCCCGGGCAAACAGTGCCACATGCGGTCTACACCACATTTGAAGACATAACCGTCCAGAAAGAATCGGAAGAACTGGTGCGTGAAAGCGAAGAGCGTTACCGCACCCTGGCAGACGCGGGCCAGGCCCTGATCTGGACCACCGGTACCGACAAAAAGTGCGACTACTTCAACCAGCCGTGGCTGTCGTTCACCGGACGAACTGCCGAGCAGGAACTGGGTGATGGCTGGGCCGAAGGCGTCCATCCCGAAGACCTGGAGCGCTGTTTGAAGGTCAACACGGAGGCCTTTGACCGCCGCGAACCGTTCAGTATGATTTACCGGATGCGCCGCTATGATGGCCAGTACCGCTGGCTGCAGGATGCCGGCAAGCCGCGCTACGACAGCCACGGCAATTTCCTCGGCTATATCGGCCATTGCCTCGACTTGACCGATCGTGTCGATGCAGAGGCCGAGCGAAATGTCCTCCACGAGCAACTGGCGCAGGCCCAGAAGATGGAGTCGGTCGGCCGCCTTGCTGGCGGAGTTGCCCATGATTTCAACAACATGTTGACCGTGATCAATGGCTACAGTGACCTGATGGCGCTCAAGCTGAAGCCGGGTGATCCGTTGCTGAGGCACCTCCGGCCGATCCGCGAAGCCGGCGAGCGCGCCGCGGGACTGACGCGCCAGTTGCTCGCTTTCAGCCGCAAGCAGGTTCTCCAGATGCACCGGTTTGACCTCAATGAGGTGGTGAAGGACCTGAAACCCATGATCCAGCGACTGGTGGGCGAAGATGTGGAAGTAACCGCCTGCTGCTATCCGGCACCGCTGGTGATCAATGCCGATCCGCATCAATTGGAACAGGTGGTGATGAACCTGGCTGTCAATGCCCGCGACGCGATGCCGGGTGGCGGCAGATTGACGATCGAAACGGCAGGCCCGTCGGAGGCAGCCAAATTCCTTCCGCTCCTTTCGGAACTCCCGCAAGGCAGCTACGTGATGCTCTCTGTGTGCGATTCCGGCACCGGCATGGACGAAGCCACTCAAAAACGGATCTTCGAACCCTTCTACACCACCAAAGGTCTCGGCAAAGGGACGGGGCTTGGCCTCTCCATGGTGCAAGGCATCGTGGCCCAGAGTGGCGGCCACATCGGCCTCCGCAGTGTGCCCGGAGAAGGAACCACATTCTATGTTTTCCTGCCGGCGCTTGCCGGATCGGACGTGGAAGTGGCCGCAGAAGAATCGCCGGCGGCAGGGCGAGGGATGGAGACGATCCTGGTCGTAGAAGATGAAGTCGACGTACTCGATTACGCAGCTGAGGTGCTGCAGACCTACGGCTACAACGTCATCAAAGCGGCAACCGCCGGTGAAGCGCTGTACGTCAGCGAGCGGAGGAAGGGGCCGGTCGATCTGGTGCTGACTGATGTCGTCATGCCGAACATGAACGGCCAGGAACTCGCTGACAGCCTGCGCCATTTCCAACCGGGGATCAAAGTGCTCTTCATGTCCGGCTACACTGATGATGTGGTCGCCCAACACGGTGTCCTCGAAAAGGGACTCCACTTCATCGAGAAGCCCTTCACCCCGGAAGAACTGGCCCGCAAAATCCGCGAGGTGCTGGGGTCACCCGGGGTAGCCCACTTATAACGGCGTGCGGCCGGGAGCCGTCCGATCGGCTCGCCCTTCAGTTCAATGCGCCCGGTCTGAACCCCTCGCCTTTAGGCGAGCAGCTCTTAGCAGGTATTTCATTTCAGCATAAAGGCCACGTAGTTTAATGGAAATATCGCTCCCACGGTCGCGGCTCGGCTTGAAGAGGAACATTGCTAGCCGAGCCGCGACCCTGAGGGAGCGATATGTTTGCTGAAATCCGATGTGTCGGATTTCAGGCGCCTTTAGGAGGCCAGTCAATAAACCGGGTATGACCCACCAGCGCCGTCGAATCGGAATCCAGGCCCGTCTCCTGGGCAATAAGATACAGATACAGCATATTCTCCGTCTGGTTGTAGGTGTCCGCGGAGATGATCACCACTTCTCGTCCTTGAAGCCGGCTTAGAGACGTCCGCCTGGACGGCGATGGAAGCGCCAATCCCTTTGGAGGCCCCGGTTACAACGGCGACTTTTCCACTAAGTGCGTCCCTGATCTTGTCAAATCTTTTTCTTGAGAGTGAATAACTCTGAGTTACACATACTTCGCGATGCCGCGGCCTGCCCCCAAAGAGACCGGAGGATCGGATCGCAAGGCAGCAACTGCCGCATGATTCAATCACTCCGGTTAGACCTGGCGGCTTAGGGCTTTATCTTGTCGCCGGCCGTCTTGTCCATCATCTTTTCGGACTTCATCTTTTCATCCGTTGTCTTGTCCATCATAGGCTCGGACTTCATCTTGTCGTCCATCATCTTGCCGGACTTCTTGGCCCCCTTGGTCTTCTTCTTGGCCGGCATTTTGGCGTCCGCCATCTTGTCCGGGACCGGTTTTTCAGCCTTCATGGTGTCCTGCGCGTTCGCGGCGGCGGCAAGGCCCAGCGCGATCGTAAGTATGGTCAGGTTCTTTTTCATTGTATTTCTCCTTGTATTTCACTGCTAAGTCGAATGGTGCGCTTTCCAGGCGCCTGGTGTCTTCGGTCGAGAGCGTAGTTATTGGTCGAGTTAGTTCAAGCGCTGGACTGGAGGACAGTTAACGATGAATTTGTTGTCGCCGAACTTAGAGCCATTTGGACCTGTCAGAAGGCCGTCCTGCACATAAGTCAGGATCTGGAACTCTTCTCGCAGTTGGCCTCTGAATCCGCGGTTGACCGCCTCGGGAGTCCACTCATAAAGATTGCCGTTCCAAAGCGGGCTGTAGTCTGGCGCAATGGTCGGAATGCCGCCCAGAACATTATTCGGCCGGTAGCCATCGGTCAGTGCAGCGAACAGGCCTTGGCGCATCGGATTGGCGCAGGCTCCATCGGTTGGACCATTGACCGCGATAAAGATCCGTTCCACCGGGCTGCCGAAACTATCATCTCCGCCAGTGACCAACTTCTGGAGTAACGGGGCATAGGTGCCTCCCTCGATTGCGGCCACGTCCGGGACGCTCGCATCCGTCGACATGTACCACACGGGTTTGCCGAAACTGAATCCGTTGACCAATTGCAGTGTCACAGTCATGTTGGTTGTGTCGATGGCAACCACCTCATCGTGCACCTTGGTGTAATCGACCTTGCCGGCGGGGAAGTTGATTTCGCTCGCCTCGGCGCCGAATGCAACCACTGGAGCGTTGTAAATTGCGTTGCCCAGGCGGACCAGCGGACTGTAATACTGGTCACCGACGGATCCAGGCTGTGCTACTGACGGCGGGAAAGGCGAGCTGAGAGGACCCGGCGTGACCTTTCGAACCGGTGCGAAGTCAACCGTTCCACGATCGAATACCACACCCCCATCGTCACCAAAGGAGGCTGTGCGCGACCCATTGATGGCAAAACCCAGCTTTGCCGAAAAGTTGAGCCCTAACAGAGAGGCAATCTCAGGGTCGCTGACGTCGGTGACGATATACCACACTGCCTTATTGGTACCGCTCATCGATCCGCGATACAGCGGAAGCGTCACGGTGCCGTTCTTATCGTCCACTCGACCGGACTTGAGAAGTTGAACGGGGCCGACAAGGCTCGGATTGCCAGTGGAGGGTGGCGGGCCAAAATAGGAGAGGCCCACGGTAGCTCCCACCGAGGCCGGCGCGGGAAAGAGGTTACATCCTGGGCCCGGTCCGAATACTCCTGGACTGGGCTGCGCGGATGAGATCATAGGTAGGACGCTGGCGAGTGCCAATGCCGTGAATGCATGGGTAAGTGTTCTGCCGATTGCATGAGTTTCTGCGGTAAGTGTAAGTGTCATGTTTGTGGTATGCCTTTTTGTAAGTGAGTCCCAACTCGGACACGTTGACTAGTGCAAGCTGCTAACCAAAGCGCGGCGCTTGTAGGTGCCTGATCTTAAAGTGTTACCGCATTGTCATGGGATCATGAGTTCTCGTAAGTTTGCGAACTTCCATGAATCTTTCGTGAGAACTGTTAGTCCGGCAACTCCCATGCAGTCCAATTTCCAAGCTTTACGCAGCCGTCATAGCTCTTCTCGCGCGCAGCGGATTGGCCCGTCGAATGCTAATCACATTGAGTAACTGGACAAACTCGTTGCCTGGCCAAAAGCCATCTACTAAAGTAAAGGCGGTAATCTATCATGCGAATCCTGGCTGTATCCGGTAGCCTTCGGTCTACCTCGTCGAATACTGAACTCTTGCGTGCTGTGGCCGTTCTGGCTCCGGAGGGGATAGAGGTGTCGCTTTTCGGCGGACTCGGCGAACTTCCGCACTTCAACCCCGACCTCGATGGCGAGGCGGTGGCACATGCTGTGAAGGATTGGCGGTGCAGGCTGGTGGCTGCGGATGGCGTAGTGTTTTCCGTGCCGGAATACGCTCACGGTGTCCCGGGTGTCCTCAAGAACGCCCTCGATTGGATCGTCGGCAGCAACGAACTAGTGGGCAAGCCAGTCACGCTCTTTAACGCATCGGCGCGCGGCACCTATGCGCAAGCTTCGCTGGCGGAGACGCTCACGGTAATGTCTGCGCAGGTGGTGTCCGTCGCTTCAGTCACCCTGCAACTCCTGGGGAAGACAGCCACCGCCAGCCAGATCGCCGCGGATCCGGACATGTCGGCCTCATTGCTCGCAGGAATCGAGGCATTTGCGTCTGCCATCAACGCCGGCAGGGCTATGCGCAAGGACCGGTGAAATGGAACGCGGCGCCTGGCTCAGCCAATGCGCCGATGTTCCTCGCAAGCGACGCCACAAAGACATCCCGGTGGCGGGACCACCTTCCAGGATATGGCAAATGAAGGAAAGGACCTTGCCAACCCGCGTGGGAAGCCGCCATGGTGACGTTTTCCTCGATGGAACGGACCACGGTAATGACCATATAGGGGTCCAATCGGGCGATGGAGCGGGCGAGCGGCGCTTCGCTGTTTCGGCAAATTGCGCGGCGCGATTGCAGATCAAGACGATCCACCGGGTCCGGACATAGATCGACCAGGTAGCAGCCTGCGGCTTGAAACAGGGAAAGGAAATTCTGTTCGTTTACAGAGGGATCGATCGCGTGGAATGCGTCTCGCATCGCCCGGTAGAGGCCCGAGTCCCTCCGGTAGAAGAACAGCCCTGAAGCTGGCGGAGCCTCGCCGATAAACAGCAAACGCACGCGCTCAGGACGGAACCGCCGCCGCAGATCTTCACGTCTGCGCCGCAATGAATTGCCGGGAACGGACATGCCTGTTACCGCCCCCAGCGGATTTCCACTTCCTGATTCACTTCGATCGTCCCGCCCCTGACGATATCGCAATTCAGGGCGAGCGTTCCTTCAAAGCGGTTGACAATATCACGCAGCACTTCCGGGTCGGAGGCGAGCGAATCGGGATCGAATGTGGTCATGATGCAGCGGCCGCGCAGGTCCTGTACTTCAATCACAACCTCACCGATGACCAGCTCGCTGCCGGGCCACTTGCGCTCGTCAAGACCGCTCACGCCGCCCACCACAATGTTTGGCCGTAGGCGCCGTCGGTCGCGTCCAAAAGCGGCGATTGCGCCGTCGGTTGCCACCAGCAGGGGGAGGATGTCGAAGCGGTCCAGGCTTGCATCGTGAACCAGTTGTGCGCCGGCTCCGGCGATCGGCCGTACGATTTCGAGCGCACCGGGGCTGCTCCACGGCAGGCCATCAACCATCGGGTTGCCCTCTTCGTCCAGCGTCCCCCGGTGGCCGAGAAGGCCCGGATGCGTGCGCGAAGTGATCGTACGCCCACGGGAGTTTCGCACTTGAACGAGCCGGTCCCCGTCGATTCCCGCCGCCGTCAACCGCGCCATCTGCAACTGCTCGCCGGCCATCGACTTGACCGGATATCTCCAAATTTCAGAAACGTACATCGTTGTCTCCTTTCTTTTCAAGAGCTGTCTGCCGCATCAGTTCCGGAAGTCGATCACCAGCTTCCCGAAGTGCTGTGCGGCTTTCAGTTGTGCATAGGCCGCTGGAACATCGTCGAAACTGAACTGCCGGTCGATCACCGGGTGGATGCGGTGAGCGGCGATAAAGCGGTTGAGTCGCTCAAAGTGCTCCACCGAGCCGACGGAAATGCCATGGATGCTTGCATTCTTAAACTGCAGCGGCAGGATATTGGGTTGTGAAGTGAAGCCGGTGAGCACGCCGATCTGGGCGATCCGGCCGCCTGCCGCGATGGCGGCGATGGACCGGTCGTAGGTAGCGGGCCCGCCCAGTTCGAGGATGTGATCCACTCCTTTGCCGCCGGTCAATTCGAGGGCGGTCTTCGCCCAGTCGGGTTGCGTCCGGTAGTTGATGGTCCGCCACGCTCCAAGTGTACGGGCGAGGTCCAGTTTAGCATCGGACGACGAGGTCACGATGACCTTTGCTCCGTGGGCGGTAGCCAACTGCAAGCCGAACAGAGCCACCCCCCCGGTGCCCTGCACCAGGACGGTCTCGCCGGATTGCAGCGCGCCCCGCTCAAATAGCGCATGCCAGGCCGTCACGCCCGCGCAGGGTAGCGTGGCCGCCTCGGCCATCGTAAGATGTGCAGGGATCTCGACCAGGGAAGCTTCGTGGGCAAGGATCATATCGGTCAGGACCCCGTCTGTCTGGCCGCCGCCCAGCGCGATTCCCCGGTATTCGGAAAGGAAGGCTCCCCTGCGCCAACCCGGAAAGAAGCCGGGACTGACCCGGTCGCCGGCCTTCCACCGCGATACGCCCGTCCCCACCGCGGCGACGGTACCGGCTCCATCCGAGAGTGGGATGAGCCCGTCGCGATTCGAGCCGGCCGCATCGGCGGTCAACAGATCGCGGTAGTTCAGGCTGGCTGCGCTCATGCGCACCAGCACATCATGATCCCCGGGCGCCGGCGCGATGTTTTCGCCGCGAACCAGGCCCAATGCGGGGCCCGACCTCGCAAGCCGATAACTGCGCGAGGTCGAAGTCAGGTTCCATACTGCTTCTGATATGGCGTTCAATTGAGTTCTCCTTTGATGCCTGATTTTGAGGTCCGGAGGCGATTCACAAGATGCGGCGATCGTTGAATGCAATGGGTGCGTCGTTGATGCTGGCCAGTCTGCGCCGCATCAGGCCGGCCTCGTCGAACTCCCACAGTTCGTTGCCGTAAGATCGGTACCACTGGCCCGCTTCGTCGTGCCATTCGTATTCGAAGCTCACAGCGATGCGGTTTTCGCGGAAGCCCCACAGAGTCTTCTTGAGACGGTAATCCAGCTCTTTGGCCCATTTGCGCCGCAGCAGGTCCTTGATCTCTTCCCGCCCGCGCAGAAACTCCGCGCGATTGCGCCATTCGGAGTCCACGCTGTAGGCCAGCGCGACTCTCTCGGGATCCCGCGAATTCCATGCGTCCTCGGCCATTTGCACTTTCTTGAGGGCGCTCTCCAGAGTGAACGGAGGCGTGATAGGTAGTGTGGTTGTCATAGTTGAATATTTCCTTAAGCGTCAAGCCGCACGGAGCCCCGCGCCCGTCCGACACACAACAGGCGGTAGCCCTGGGCCCTGAGTGCCGGGTCCAATCCCTCTTCGGTTTCCATTTCTACATCGCCTTCGAGCACCCGCGTGGCGCAGGTACCGCACTGCCCGGCCCGGCAACTGCTGGGTATATCGATGCCGTGACTTTCCGCACACGAGAGCAGTGAATCCGAGGAGGAGCACTCATATTTACCGCCGGATCTCGCGAACTCCACCGGGTACAACGCCGCGGCGGCGCGGTCCTGATCCGGCGTGCCAATGGTGAAGCGCTCTTGCCGGATCTGTTCGGTACGCACCCCCAGGGAGATTAGGATCTCCTTCACCCCCGCCACGAATCCAGCCGGACCGCACAGAAAGAACGTCTGCTGGCCGATCTCGCCCAACTGCTCTTCGATCAGCGCTCGATTCACTCGACCGCGCGGACCGGCCCAGTCTGCACCAGGTCTGCTAGCCACCACGGTGCAACGGAATCGCGGCAAGCGCTGATTCAGCCGGTTGAGTTCTTCCCGGAAGATCACATCGGTTTCAGTGCGGACGGCATAGAGTAATGCGACCTCGGTATCGGCCGCAGCCTCTTCGATATATCTCAGCATCGCCATCATCGGCGTGATCCCACTCCCGCCCGCGAACAAGACAATGCTCCGGTGCTGGCCTTCATCGAAATAGAACTGCCCGAAAGGTCCGTGTGCCTCCACCTTCAAGCCAACCTTCGCTTCGCGGTTCAGGAACGTAGAGACCGTGCCCTGCTGTTTTACGGTGACCTCGACGTAATCGGTCTGAAGAGGCGAAGAAGATATGGAATAGGATCGTGGCAGCTTCTTGCCGTCCACCACCCAGTCGAATGTGAGAAACTGGCCAGGCTTCGCTCTCAATGGCCTGTCCCCGGACAGGGGAAACCGCAGGGTGACCGTGTCGCCGGTTTGCCGTTCGATGCCGGCGAGCTTCAGGGATGCTGTGGCCTTGGTCTGGTTTGTGATCGAGCCGAGAAGCCTCGACCCCAGCAGTATGAACACAATCGCGCCGTAGAGCGCGGGCAAACGGACATCCGACTTCACGAGCCAGTAGTAGTGCACCACACCCGCAATCGCCGAAACATAGACCAGGCGGTGGAGGAGTTGCCAACGCTTGCCGCCAAGACGCTGGATCCAGCCTTTAGTCGACGTAACCGCCAGCGGCAGCATCAGGAACAAGCCCAGGAAACCGGCAGTGATAAACCTCCGCTTCACCACATCCTGCGCGATCTCAGCGAAGTCGAGATTCTTATCCAGCCAAAACCAGGTGAGGAAATGTACGAGGCCATAAAAGAAGGCGTACAGGCCGAACATCCGGCGGAAGCGGATCAGATCCGGCAGGCCGGACAATCTGCGCAACGGCGTCACCGCCAGCGTGAGAACGATGAAGCGGATGGTCCAGTCTCCTGTGAGGTGCGTGATGTATTCAATTGGGTTTGCCGTCAGGTTGTCGTGCCAGGCGCGCCAGGCCAGCCAGCCCACGGGCGTCAGGCACACCAGAAACAAAAGGGCTTTGATCCACCGGTTGCGCAGCATGGCTAGAAATTCCTCTTCAGGTCCATGCCCGCATACATCTGCGCCACCTGGTCGGCATAGCCGTTGAACATCAGGGTGGGACGGCGCCGCAACTCGCCCAAGCGCCGCTCGCTTGCCTGGCTCCAGCGGGGGTGATCGACTTGCGGGTTTACATTCGAATAGAAACCGTACTCGTGGGCGTTGGTGATGTTCCAGGTACTTGGCGGCTGGCTGCCAACCAGCTTGATTTTGACCAGCGACTTGATGCTCTTGAACCCATACTTCCAGGGCACCACCAGTCGCACCGGCGCTCCGTCCTGCGGCGGCAACGGCTCACCATACATGCCCACGCACAACAGCGCCAGCGGGTGCAACGCTTCATCGAGGCGCAAGCCCTCCACGTAAGGTAGTTGGATGCCGGCATGTTTCGCTTCGGGCATCTGCTTCAGGTCGTAGTAGCTCTCGAAGGATACGAACTTCGCCTTGGACGTGGGCTCCACATGCTTAAGCAAGGCACTCAGGGAGTAGCCTACCCACGGCACGACGATCGACCACCCCTCCACGCACCGGTGCCGGTAGATTCGTTCTTCCAGGGGCGCCAGCTTCAGGATCTCCTCCAGGCTGAACTTGCGCGGCTTGGCCGCCTCTCCTTCCACTGAAACTACCCAGGTGCTTGTCTTGAAATTCTTGGCGAGTTGAGCGGGCTGTTCCTTACTGGTGCCAAACTCGTAGAAGTTGTTATAGGTGGTAACGTCTTTGAAGGAACTCGTCTTTTCGCTGGTGCTAAGCGAGCTCTTCGCGAGGCTGCCGAGTCCCGAGGCAGCCTGCGCACGCGCCGAGGGCGACAGCAACTCGTATGCCCCCAGCAAGGCGGCGGGCATGCCTGCCAGAAAGTTGCGCCGGTTAATGTAGAGGGATTTGGGAGTCACCTCTGAATGCGGGATTTGCATGGATTTCGAATTCAGCATCTAGGACCACCTTTTCGTAGGAAATTTCATTTCTCCAACAGAGCGGCTCCGCCGCTCGCGGCAGTTACCGGACTTCCGCGGCCAAAATAGTCAGGTCGTCTTCGAGCGGCAGGCCGCCTGCATGATCGAACAAACGGTCAAGTATGGCGTACTTGAGGCCCGCTACCGACGCGGAACCCTTCTCATTCAGGACCTTGGCAAGCCGCCGCTCTCCGAAGGGCTCTCCGTGTCGATCCTCCGCGTCCAGCAGACCGTCGGTAAACATCACAACCCGATCTCCAGCCGTCAAAGAGATGCGGCCTTGTTCATACACAGCGCCAGCCCTCACGCCGAGCGGCAGATTACTCGTTTCCCGCTCTTCCGCGTTTTCCAGTTGCTGCCAACCGGCGGCACGCCGCCAAATCATCGCCGGAGGATGACCTGCGTAACAAAAGTGGAGGCAGTGTTGTTTCCGGTCATAACTCAGAACCGCCGCTGTCGTCATCGCCTCGAATCCCCTCGCATGAATCTTACTGTTGAGGTCAGACAGGACTCGATCCCCAGCCAACGTGTTCATTTGCGCCTGAAGCGCGGCATATACCCAGGCGCTCACCAGCGCCACGCTCTCGCCGTGACCGCGCACGTCGGCGATGGCGAGTCGCGTGAGGAGGTCGTAGGTGCAATAACTCAAGTAGTGAATGTCACCACCTTGCCCGCCCCCTACGGCGACCGACGAAATGCTTGCCGTAATGCCCGCAGTTACAACTTCCTGATCGATCGCACCGATACCTCCCCAGATCTCCGAACAAACAAGACGATGCGACTCTGTGTCCGTGGAGCGGGGTGCGGCCAGCGGCGTGTGCGTCATGGCTGATGATCTCCCTCCTGGCGGGACCGTCCATCCGGTCCCGCCAGTTGCGACCGGCATCACCTAGCGCATCGCTTTCTTCGTGCTGGCGACCTTCTCGCTGTAGAAGCGGTTCATGCCCTCGGTGATCTCGTTGAGCGAGTCCTCGACGGCGAAGTGGCCTGCTGCCAACCGGTGCATTTCTGCATCGGGTAGATCCTTCAGGTAGGCTTCGCCACCCTCCGGCGTGAAGAATACGTCGTTCTGGCCCCAAAAAATGATCGTCTTCGGCTGCCGCTCTTTGAGAAAGGCCTGCCACTTGGGGTAGAGCTCAACGTTCTTGCGATAGTCGTAGAACAGGTCGAGTTGCACGCGGCGGGCGTTCGCACGCTGCATGTAGGCAGAGTCAGACTCCCAATTGTCCGGGCTGATGAGTTCCGGGTTCTTCGCGCCGAACAGGTAGATGCCCTTGATGGCGTCGTGCTCCAGGAAAGCCGCGAGCGGTTTCTCGGTCTCCGCACTGCGGTTCTTCCAGAGGGCGCCGCGGAATCCGTCCCAGGCCTTCGTGAAGCCGACCTCATAGGCGTTGGTATTTTGTATGATCAGCCAGTCGAGCGCTTCCGGGTGGCGCATCACAATCCGGAAGCCGACCGGACCGCCGTAGTCCTGGACAAAGAGCCCATAGTGATCGAAGCCGCGGTCGACGAGGAATGTTTCGACCACTTCCGAGAGCTTGTCGAAGGTGTAGGCGTACATGGCGGGATCGGGCATGTCGCTGTTGCCGAAGCCCGGATAGTCTGGCGCGATCACGTGGAACCGTGACGCCAGTGCCGGAATCAGGTCGCGGTATTGATGCGACGATGCGGGAAACCCGTGCAGCAGGACAAGTTTCGGACTGGCCGGGTCGCCCGCCTCGCGATAAGCAATGTTCAGGCCGGAGACCTTGGCGGTCTTGTACTGAACGGGAACGGCGGCTGACAGGGAGGCGGTCAGAGACCACCCAAAAAGAAGTGTGCGGAAGATGTGCTTTTTCATGGTAGTTTCTCCTGGTTGGTTCGGTTAGACGGTCACACCCTGAGCCATTGACAGCTGTACGCGCGGGAAATCCACCTCTGTCCTGGCCACGAGGTTGAAGTAGTTGGTGAATATGTTCACCGCAACATTCGCTACGATTTCAGTGATCTCCCCATCGGTGTAGCCGGCTGTGCGAGCGCTGGTCAGCGCCGCATCGGAGACTTCACCGCGTTGCACCACAATCGCCTGCGCCAATTGGAGACCGGCCTTTCTCTTGGCGTCTTCAGAGTGCGAATCACGGCTAGCGGTGATTTCCTCGGGCGTCAGGCCAACCATCTTGCCGATGGTGGCATGCGCCGACAGGCAATACTCGCAGGAGTTCGCCTGGGCCACGGCGATGGCAATCTGCTCGCGGAACTTAGCGTCCAGGTTGCCAGTTCCTAAAGCTGCGCCGAAGTTGAGGTACGCTTCGAGCGCTGCCGGCGCCGAGGCCAGCGTCTTCATCAGATTGGGCGTCATCCCCAACTTGGCCTGGACGCCGTCCAGTAGTTTCTTGGTTTTGCCGGTGGCTTCGGCGGGGTCAATTACGTTGATTCTTTGCATGTCTCTTAAGCTCCTGATTTCTCTATCGCGAAAGTCGCGACACAGGCATTAATGCAGGTCGTGCGCCAAAGTCGCGCGGTCATAAGTACATGAAACTAAACAGTTATAGAGCAAAACAAACTAAAGAGATTTCACGATTTACGAATTCCCGCAATGAAATTTGTCAAACATCGCGGCGTGTTATACTCGGCCATGGATTTGGCATCTCTGCCGTCGATCATTCTGGCTATCACCGAGCAACGGTCGTTAGGTGACGTGCTGGCGGCCATCGTCGGCTCTATCGCGCGGCAACCGAGCGTAGCGCTTGCCCGGTTATGGCTGCGGCAATCCGATCACGAATGTCCACATTGTTCTCATAGCAGCCTGAATCCCCAAAACTCGCTTCACCTTCGCGCCAGTGCCGGGACTTCGCAGGTCCCCGGCGCGGATTGGTCGTGCACGAACGGCAGTTTTCACCGGATCGCGTTGGGCCGTACCGATTCGAAGATCTCGCACATCGCAACTTCAGGAGAATCCGTCCGCATTCAGCGCCTCTCGGAGGACCCTTGGTTACGCCAACCGGACTGGGCGCTCAGTGAACAACTGGTAGGTTTCGCTGGCCATCCGCTCGTGTTTCGCGGAGAGGTGCTCGGCGTTTTAGCCGTGTTTCGCCGGACTGAACCAAGCGATGCCTGTTGGGAATGGTTGCGAGTGCTTGCCGACGCCGCCGCAGTGGCGATAGCCAACGCGCGTGCTTTCGAGCAGGTCGAATCCCTCCGCAGGGACCTGGAATTGGAGCGCGACTATCTCCGCCAGGAAGTTCAGGAATCGGGGCTGTTTGGCGAAATTCTCGGCCGGAGCGATGCACTGAAGAGGGTACTGCGCCAGGTGGAGATGGTCGCCCCGACCGATGCCAGCGTGCTGATCCTTGGCGAGACCGGCAGTGGGAAGGAGTTGATTGCCCGCGCCATCCACCAGCGCAGTCCGCGCGCTCACAAACCGCTGGTGAAAGTGAACTGCGGCTCCATCCCGCGTGAGCTATTTGAGAGTGAATTTTTCGGACACGTCCGCGGGTCCTTTACCGGGGCTATCCGCGACCGCGTAGGCAGGTTCCAGTTGGCCGACGGCGGAACGTTATTTCTCGACGAAGTGGGCGAGATTCCGCTCGAACTCCAATCGAAGTTGCTGCGGGTGTTGCAGGAAGGCGAGTTTGAGCGCGTTGGCGATGAAACCACGCGGAGGGTGAATGTGCGCGTCGTTGCCGCTACCAACCGCAACCTTCGCCAGGAGGCGGAGGCAGGCCGCTTCCGGCTCGATCTCTTTTACCGCCTGGGAGTGTTTCCCGTGGAAGTGCCTCCGCTGCGCGAACGCAGCGAGGACGTCCCGGAACTGGCGGCGTACTTCGTGCGGCAGGCATGCGCGCGTTTTCATGTGCCGGAACCGCGTCTGATCGAGCGCGAACTGGAGCGCGCCCGGCAGTACGAGTGGCCAGGGAACGTTCGCGAGCTTCAGAACGTCGTGGAACGCGCGGTGATTCTTGCCCAGGATGGAACGCTTACGCTCGATCTGCCGCAACCGAAGCGAATAGCCGCCGCTGTCTCTGTGCCTTCCGCCTCTATCGACGTAATTCCGGAGGAAGAATGGCGAAGGAGAGAACGGGCCAACGTCCTTGCCGCACTGCAAAAAGCCGGTTTCCGGGTGTCCGGCGAGGGCGGCGCTGCGGAACTGCTCGGAGTAAATCCCGGCACGCTGGCATCGCGCCTGAAAGCACTCGGAATCGACAAACGAGACTATCGGGCGTAGGTGCGAACGCCGAGGCCGCGAGACTCCACCTAAGTTCCCCATCTACAAGACGCGCTAAGACACAGATTCCAAGCAAGTGTGTTTCTATTTCGACAGTTTCGTACTGGGTATTGGCCGCTACGGCTTGACTCCAGGCGGTTCAATCTAGAAGAAGCAGTTGACGTGGATTTCTGCTACATACGAGATGCTGCAAACCGCGGGACTGGGTTGAAAAACCTCGTCCAGCATTGCCAGATTGACTATCTGAGGTGGGGCAGATTGGGAATCTGCGCGGGGGATGCCTTCCCCCGCAGTTTTTCATCACATTTTGCGGGCCAACGGCCCATCCCAACAGACACCAATTTACGGCTTGTCCGCCATCTTGACCGCCGTAGCTTTAGCGAAGGCGGAAGCCTTGGCGAAGGAGGTAGCCTCAGCGAAGGCGGGCGTACTTGGCCGGAAATTCGCTGTTTGTAGCCGGTTTACCCACGCGACACCGCCCCGGCCAATCGCTCACCCAATGGGTGGCTGCATTTCCCTCAACAATTGCCGTCACTGGCACGGCCTCGCCATCATTCACAATGCTCAACTGCGTTTTCTTAGGATAACGTGGATATAAGGTCACCATTAGCCGGACGGTGGGCTCATCGGCCGGCAATCTGGCCAATGCCAGGAGCAAAGGATGAAACCGACTTTCAACACCGCCATCCAGTACGAACCTCGGGGCAGGGCCGTGAGACTGGCCCTCGTCTACAGGCGCTTCCCCAGGGCCGGAGACCCGCGGACACATGATCTCTTCGGCCTGATGGAAGGCTACAGTGGCGGAGGCTGTTATGAAGACCGGTTCTTCCACGTGGAAGAAAGATGCAAAGAAGGGTACATCAGCTACACCCCCGCATACTATCAGGAAGGCCCCTGGCAGGAGGCCGAAATCGGCGCCAGCGACTTTGCCAATACCGATGTTTCTCCCGAGATTCAAAAGATATTTGAATCCCTGTCCACCTATCTCTACGAACGCTGGATCACAAGTGTGGATGATGAAAACGTTTGGCTGGATCTGACGCCCGGCGCGAAACGCCGGTTGAAGTGCGCGCGGCGGAATGTCTTCTATAAAACGTCGCGCTTCAACAAGGACCTGTTGGAATTTCTTTCGCCGGTCTGGCCAATCTCCTTGAGCTTTAGTAAAGAGAATGAAGCCTTTGAACAGAAGTTAAAAGCCCGCAGCCGCATGCACCAGCAGGGCCTTGAAGAGATGCTCGCCACGTATCCGGAGTTCGCCGGGAGCGGCCTCCGTTTTGTCGGCCGGCAACGCGTCGGCAGGAGATCGCTGCTCCTGTTTGAAGCGGAAGCCGAAGCGGAACCGGAAGGCGTGGTCATTGTGGATGCGAAATGGGGCAATGCCACGGCAACCGAGATCCGCAACCTCGCGCAGTTTAAGTCGTCGGCATCCCGCGATGGAGCCGCAAGAGTTCGTGCCATGCTCTTCCGCACTCGCGCTTCGGACGAGCAGCTAACCCTGTTGACCCAACAGCAAATTGAATGGCGAGGGCTCGATATGAGGGATGTGCGGAATTTTGTGCTCCGCCAACAGGATGAGACTCTGGCCGAAATGTTTGCCTGGTGATTTCCGGCCGCGCCGAATGCCGGCCAGCGCGGAGTAAGGCTTTCACCGGATGGACGCGGCCAGATCATATATGATCACCTGAACTTTGGGGGAGTAAAATCCGATGTCCTCCGGCGCAGCACAAGTCTTAAGACCCGATGAAATGGCCTTACCCGCCATCTGCGGGCAAACTGGCCATCTGTTCGTGATGGTGGCCCAGAAGCGGTCTGGAACAGAATTGGAAATCCTCCGGTTCTTCGCCATGCCCGGCAAGGACCTGGATTCAATAAAACACCCCACTTTCACAGCCAACGCAGCCCCTGGACTCAGGCAAACTCCTTGCCGCGAACTGGCCATGACCGCAATCGTCGAAACCTCCCCCTTCTATGGTGGCTGCCCCCACTGCCACGAGAAAAACTATTTCTTTTGTAGCCGCTGCCAGGTGTTCTCGTGTCTGAATGTCTACAACCACAGGGAACATGGAGATCACCACGACCACTGGTGCCAGGGGTGCCGTACCTGGCGCAGTTTTACCTACGCGGCAGACGGCGAAACGGTCACCCATGACCTCGTCGCTTACGCCCAGTTGGACGCCGGCGCGGATGATACTCAGAGAAAGCTGGCCGCCCCTCAATCCCGGGGCGGACCGCTGAGAGCAAATTCATCGGGTGGACTGTTGAGGTAGTCGAAGGGAAGGGAGAATCTGGAATGGCCAAGATCCGAACCAAGATCAAGAGTGACAATGTGATTGGAGAAATCCTGGAGATCTTGCAGCGCGAGAAAGTGACGTCAAAAGCGAGTATTGAACAGAGGATGCACTCCGTTGCGGCACGGTTGGGGCTCACCTACCGGACGCAGGCGGTCGGATTCGGGCTGACCACAATGAAGAGCTTAGGCTGGGTCACGAATGACAGAGGGTATTGGCACATAACCGGCGAAGGCATGAAGGCCAGAGTCACCGATGAGTTACTGAAGGAACTTGCCCGCCGGCCGTGGCCGTCACCGGTCAACCCCAGCCAGACCAGCAAGCCAGTCCCCGTACAGGCTAATCCCGTATGCCTCACCGCGCCTGCCCCGCAGGCAATTGCAGCTCCCAGCAGCAAGGGCCAACGCCTGCTGCCATAGCGACCCGCCAGAACTTCCATGTCAACACCAACTCAATGCAGATATTGCGGCTCGAAGGCGTTCGGAGGGGGTTGCCCTTATTCGCCGAGCCGGCGCCACGAGCATGAAGGGGATAATCAATACTGCGAGTTCTGCGGTTCTCCTACCTTCGGCAGGGGTTGCGCTTACGGCCCCGATCGCTACCACCGTCATGGCCCCGGACCGAAGTGTCGCTGGTGCGGTTCGCAAGCCGTTGGCGCAGGATGTCCCTATTCTCCGAGCAAGCGGCACGAGCGCTAGAATCACTTATCCCTCACCGTACAGTTCCGCCGCTGAGTCAGCGAAACCGCCCACGCCATCAACAGCCAAAGCGCTGTATAGTGAAACCATGGACTGGTCGCTCTGCCCCCCAGTAGACTGTAACCCGGAGAAACTTGGTGGCGCCTGGTGCTTCAAACGCACACGTTTGCCCGTGAAGTCACTCTTTGAATACATCGATTCAGGTTCCACCGTCGATGAATTCCTGGAGGCATTCCCGGACGTGGCCCCATCCCTCGTTCACGAGGTCCTCGCATTTGCGGTCGCCCTGCGGCGCAGTACGAAGTCCACCCAATCCTTTTAGCGATTAGCCGGAATCCGGTCACAAGCGTAGAAACTCGCCTAAGTCGAACAAAACAAATTCACCTCGACCGCCCAGCAAGCAATTCTCTTTGCACGCCGTGCTATCACTATACTGGCAGCAAAAGCCTCATCGTGTCGCCGACCGCTGCCACCGGTTCTTTGAAATCTTAGCTGCAGGGAAGTGAACCAGCCCACCGCCCCTCACCAGACAATCCACAAAAAAGTGGCCAAACGAACCTACTTATTTTCTTTAGAATCAATAACGGCTTCATTTCGCAACACTACATAGCGCCCCAAAACCGCTCAAGAAATAACCTTCAAAGCCAACTGCATCTGCCGATCTCCAGCCGCGCTGGAGATCACCCTGAAATTGCTAGCCCCCAGCGCCACCCCGGGACCACGGAAATACGGCCGGTTCATCAGGTTATACGCCTCGGCCCGCAGGTTGTACACACTCTGCACCGGCGGAGCGAACGAATTCACGCCAAACACGCGCCCCGAAGAATCGTCAATCGCCTTCGATTTGGAGTGTGAGAGCAGGAAAGAATACCCTCTCGCAATCATCTTCTGCACCTTGATCTGCAAGGAGTGATAGTTCGAATCCGCGATATTGTCATCGTCGCCGCGCTGTCCGTCCTGTTCACGTTGACATGCTGCGGATACGGACGCAGCAGCAGGTTGCTCCCGAACTGCCGCCGCACGTTTAAGTTCCACTGCTGGTTGTAAGTATTGCTGACGCTCTTCGGATCGGAGATGGAAAGGCTCTGCCCCAACTGGTAGTAAGTGGCATCGCCAGACGCCGGGCGTAAGAATGGCCAGATAGAAGACGTTGCGCCCCTTAACGGGAATCTCTTCCACCTTCTTGCTGCCAATCACCTGCCCCAGTGACCCGCCTTCGGAATCGATCAGTGGCGCGTCGGCGGTCACAGTGACGGTCGCGGTGGTGTCACCCACCTCCAGGCAGAAATCGATCCGGAGTCGGTTCTCCCTTCCAGAGTGAGGCCGTTGCGAACTGCAGTGGTGAAGCCCGGCGGTAGGTGCAACACCTCATAGGAGCCGCAACTGTTCGTCCGCACGCGAGTAGCCAGATTGGTGCCGGTATTCGTGATCGCCACCTCAGCGACAACCACGAAGCCGCCGGATCTGTCGGTAACCGTGCCGAGTATCGTGCCCGCAATAATCTGGCCGTGCAGACAATGCACGGTAACCAATGCCGCAAATAGAATCCTGGTAGTCCACATAATCGGGTACCTAAGGATTCTATTTGATGGCAGTAACTGAGGTTAATTGCGGCGGAAGAGAACCAGTGCTGTCAGGCCAACAATTCCCAGTAAGAAGGTGCCCGGCTCCGGCGTCGTGCCCTCCAGTTGAAACTGCAGATCGGTGAGGCCGAGATCCGTATACGGACCGCCCAACGCGGAAAACCACTCGGAGCCGCCGGAATAGGGGTTGAGGACGGAGTACAGCACCTCCACCGACCCGTTGAATGCGGCGCTCATGTAGAAATAATATTGCGTGTTCGCCTGGATCGTCGTGGACGCAGCGAACGCCCATTTGCCCCCTGCAATGGTAGAGGTGCTATCGATATAGCCAATCGTGGAGGCAGACAGATTCGCAGTAACACCGGTATAGGGCTGCGACAACAGGAAGAGTGACCCGATCGCATACGGATTACCTCCTGTTGACACCCAGTTGAATGTGAGATTATTCCAGGGGCCGTCACTGGGAGTCGTTACACTCTGCCCGAGGGAGAAGCCCAGAAGTACTGTCGGAAGGGCGCCGGTTGTATTCTGAGTAATTACGGCAGCTTCGGCCGTGGAAAACAAGAAAAGTCCAATGAACAAGGACTTCAGTGGAAAGGATTTGAGGGACATTAATTGCGTACAGCTATTACAAGAAAACCATGAACACAACCTGCGGTCAAGTGCAGTCTTTATAGGATTGTCCTGATGTTGAGGGTGCTGCGGCGGCGGCCCTCCGGACTCGTCGCGGATGCCCATCATTCGCTGCGCGGCTTAACGAAAATCCAATCTATTCAGTCCTGCTGGCCGCTCGCCTTTTCCATTGCAGCGGGTCGCGACTGGCGTGAAAGCAGGCAATCACGATCAAAGCCTCCTCTTCCATCAAGAAAAAGAGCGAATAGGGAAATCCTCGCAACATGGCGCGCCGGAGTTTTCTGTGTACCAGTCTTTCGCCTCTGTGAGTTCCTTCCTCGCAGCCGGCGTAATAATAACGGACAACACTACGGTCGCCGTTGCTCAAGTTCTGACTTTAGGCCTGTCCACGTAATGCCGCTCTGGCGATCGTCGTCAAGAGAGGCGAGGCGGCTTTCAAGCTCTGACTGCTGTGCAGCAGTTAAGGGTAGCTGGTCGCTGTCCATGCTGTCCCAAAGCTGCGCAATTAACGCAATCCGCTCAGGCGGAGACAACCGCACAAGCTCAGATTGTGACAACAGACTCATAGTCCAAAAATAAGCGATAAGGCGGCATCAGGCAATCACTCAATCGTAAACGGACCGGCGTTCTCCACCCGCAAATCGCGCTTGTCCTTGTCCGCGGCATTGAACCGGATGTGCACCGCGCGGTTCTGATCGTTGATCGCCAGACGGAACTCCGCCTCGTCGCCCGGCGCCATCTGTTCGGCTTCCACTGGACCATTCTTCGTGGTCAGCACTTCCTTGCCCGGCGCCAGAAAATCGATCAGCAGCACCACCCCGCGCAGAGTCTTCTCGCCCGAGTTCTTCACCTTGCCATCAATCGAAATCCCCTCGGCCGTCCGGCGCACGTCCACCTTCATGATCTCAAGGTCCGGCGGTTTGGGCTTCTTGCTTTTCTTGGCCTGTGGATATAACAATGATGCAAGCATCAATAAGGCAACAACGGCGCGCTTCATATCAGAAATCAGTTTAACCGATCCGCGCTTCAGAGGTTCAAAAATCATGATCAACCGACGGCAACTCATCTCCGGCGCCTCGGCCCTCACCGCCCTGGCCCAGACCGCCTCACCGAAAAACATCGCCATCTCCAGCGCCAACGGATTGCGTGCCTGCGCACGCGCCGTCGAGCTGCTCAAGAGCGGAGCCGACACCCTCGATGCCGTCATCGCCGGGGTCAACATCAACGAAGAAGACCCCGAAGACAACTCCGTCGGCTACGGCGGCCTCCCCAATGAAGAAGGCATCGTCGAGCTCGATGCCAGCGTCATGCACGGACCCACCCGCCGCGCCGGTTCCGTCGCATCGATCCGAGGCATCAAGACTCCCTCCAAAATCGCCAAACTCGTCATGGAAGAGACCGATCACATCATGATCGTGGGCGATGGCGCTCTCCGCTTCGCCAAGGCGTACGGCTTCCGCGAAGAGAACCTCCTCACGGAAAAATCGCGCCTCGCGTGGCTGACCTGGAAGCGCTCCCTGCGCGACGCCACCGATCACAACAACTGGACCGACGGCGTCGACGCGCCACCCAAGAAACCGAAGGCCGAACTGCGCAAATACTTCCCCGATGCCAATGACGAGCTCCTCGCCTGGGCCTGGGAGATGGCCATCCGCCCGCCCACCGGCACCATCAACTGCCTCGGTCTGAATACGAAAGGCGAAATGTCAGGCACCACCACCACCAGCGGGCTGGCCTGGAAAATCCCCGGCCGAGTTGGTGACTCGCCCATTATCGGCGCTGGCCTCTACGTCGATCAGGAGATCGGCGCCGCTGGCTCCACCGGCCGCGGCGAAGAGAACATCCGCATCTCAGGAGCCCACACTATCGTCGAAAACATGCGCCACGGCATGTCCCCGAAAGATGCCTGCCTCGACGCACTCAAGCGCATCTCGCGCAACTTCAACCACGATCCAAAACGGCTCAACCAATTCGACATCAACTTCTATGCACTCCGCAAAGACGGAGCGTATGCCGGCGCAACGCTCTGGAATGGGCGCATGACCAACACCGGTTTCGTCAGCAGGCAATTCGCCGTCAACGACGGAGGCGACAGCCGCCTGGAACCTTGCGTATACTTGATGGAACGTAAATAAAGGATGCCCAATCGCCCCACCCGAGTCCGCCACGTTGTGCTGTGGCTCACCGTCGCTGCGTACATGATCACGTACATGGACCGCGTGGTGATCTCCTCCGCCGTGCCCACGCTGCGCAAAGAGCTGGGTATCGACATGGTGACCATGGGTTGGATTCTCGCCTCGTTCCGCTGGGGCTACTCGCTGTTCCAATTGCCCGGCGGTTGGCTTGGTGACCGCATCGGCCCGCGCCGCGCACTAACAATGATCGTTGCCTGGTGGAGCATTTTCACCTCGGCTACCGCGATGAGTTGGAGCGCTGTGTCGATGGCCGTCTTCCGCTTCTTCTTCGGCATGGGCGAAGCCGGAGCATTCCCTATCGCGACCCGTTCCCTATCCCGATGGATGCTCCCCGATGAACGTGGCTACGCGCAGGGCATCACACACGCAGGCTCGCGGCTCGGTGCTGCCTTTACGCCGCCCATCGTAGTTGCCCTGATCGCTGCCTTCGGCTGGCGAGCTCCATTCCTGATGTTCGGCCTGCTCGGCATCGCCTGGGCCGCCGCCTGGTATTGGTATTACCGCGATACGCCCGCCGAGCACCGCTACGCGAATCAGGAAGAGCGCGACCTCATCCAGAACGCCATCGGCGAAGTCCGCTCCAAAACCACCAAGTCCGTCCCGTGGGACCGGATCCTGCGCAGCTCAACATTATGGAAGCTCTCCATGATGTACTTCTGCTACGGCTACTGCCTCTCCGTCTATCTCGACTGGCTGCCCACATACCTCAACGAGCACCGCCATTTCGATCTCAAGGCGATGGGCTTCTATGCCGCGCTGCCGTTGTATGCCGGAACCCTCGGCGACCTGCTCGGTGGCTGGCTCAGCGACCGCATCGCTCACCGCACCGGCAACCTGAAGTTAGCCCGCCGCGCCGTGGCGATGTTCGGCTTTCTGTGCGCCGCTGCGTTCATCATTCCCGCTACCTTTACCGATGACCCGCAAACCTGCGTGTGGTTCACCTGCGTCGCCTTTTTCGGCCTCGAATGCACGGTCGGCGTATCGTGGGCAGTGCCGCTCGATATCGGCGGCGACTATGCCGGTTCCGTCTCCGCAGTCATGAACATGTGCGGTAATATAGGAGGCGCAATCTCACCTGCTCTGCTGGCGTACCTGGTGAGGGCCTACGGATGGAATGTGCCGTTCGTTTTTGCCGCGTCGCTCTGCGTAGTGGCCGCATTGCTGTTTTATCGCATCGACGCAACCAAGGTGATCTTCGATCGCCCGGTGGAAGCGGTTGGAGTAACTCCGAATGTACATTAACCCAAACAAATGCGTGGCCTGTGGCAACTGCACTTATGTGTGCCCGATGGGCGCCATCTACATTGACCCTGAGATCAAGCGCGCCAAAGTGGATCGCGACGAGTGCGTGGAGTGCTACGCCTGTTTCAACGGCTTGAGCCAGGAACATCTCAATCCAACGATGGTCCGCACCATGCGCAAGATCTTCCAGATAATGCGCCTGCGCTTCGATCCCGAACCCGACGTCTGCCCCACCGCCGCCTTTGAGCCCGATAAGATCGAGTGGCCGCGCATGGTGCGCCGGGCGTTCAGCGATCCGCGCGTGCCGCATGAATCGACAGGCATTGAAGGCCGCGGTACGGAAGAGGTCAAAACCAACGACATCAGCGGCCGCGTCAAGGTCGGCGAGGTAGGCTTCACGATTGAGTTTGGCCGCCCCGGCGTAGGCGCCCGCTTCTGGGAGATCCAGAAAATGAGCCAGGCCCTCGCCCAGCTTGGCGTGTCGTTCGAAAAGAAGAACCCCATCACATCACTCATGAGTGACGTCGCCACCGGCACCATCCGCGAAGACATCATCAATGAGAAGGTGCTGTCGGCGATCCTCGAAATCAAGACTACGCTTGACCGCACCGAAGAGATCATACGAGTAGTGCAGGAGATAGAAAAGCAGGTCGATACCGTAGTTGCGCTCGGCGTCGGCACGCGCTGCGATGAGTCCGGCGACGAAACCGTCATCGCACCGGTGCTCGAAAAACTCGGCTACAGCCTGCAGCGCGCCAAGACCAATATCGGACTGGGACGCATCACGAACAAAGAAACCGTAGGAGCAAGCAAGTGACAAACACTCTCCATCGTTTCGGCGACGCCGAAAGCTTCAAGGACGATTACGTCATCTTCGCCATCTGCAGCCGTGGCATGAACGATCAGGATGCCGTGCCAAAGCTGAAGAAGTTCCTCCAAATTGCCCTGCAGTTCAAGCCGGTTAATCTTGGTGACGCACGTCACGGCGGTGCACTCCGCCCAAGCAAAGACATGAAGCCCACGTCGCACTGGAATCGCGACATGACGCCGAATTTCCAGGCTGTCATCGATGGCCTCGACGTGCCCACCACCGCGGCTGCCGTGTTCAGTGACAAGATCGCTGCGCAGGATTTCGTCAAGGCCGTAAAGGAAGCCGACCTCGGCTTGAGCATCAACATCTCGACGTCGATCGATGGCGCCGATGAGTGCTGCCACTCCGCCGGCATCCCGCGTCACAGCGTCGGCTATTCGCTCGGCTTCGAAGGCAAAACGGAAAAACTCCCCAACACGCAGGTGCTGAGCCTGAGCACCATGTGCGGACACGGCATGGTCAGCCACTCCCTCGCCAAGAAAATGATCGACTGGGTAAAGGAAGGCCGCCGCACTCCTGAGGAAGCCTCCACCTATCTGGCGCGCTTTTGTTCGTGCGGTGTTTACAACCCGGCCCGTGCCATCCGCATTCTGGAAGCGGCACGCTACAGCATGAAATAAGGTGTCGCGCCTCTCCGCACTCTCGCTATTCTGCATCGCCGCTGTAGCAGCGGAACGTCCGAAAATCGGCCTCGCGCTCGAAGGTGGAGGCGCGCTCGGCTTCGCGCATCTGGGTGTGATCCGCTTCTTCGAAAAGCATCACATCCCCATCGACTACATTGCCGGCACCAGCATGGGCGGCCTCATCGGCGGCTTCTACTCCACAGGCATGACAGCCGAAGAGTTGGACAAGCTCGTCGATAGCCTCGATTGGGACGATCTTCTCAACGGCGCTATTCCCCATCGTGACCTCACCTTTCGCCGCAAGCAGGACCGCCTCGCTTATCCCAACAACTTCGAAATGGGCCTACGCCACGGCCTGCACATGCCCAATGGTCTGAATGGCGGTCACAAGATCGGACTGTTGTTCGATCGCGTCGCACTTCCCTACTCCGAGTTGAAGAGCTTTGACGATCTGCCCATCCCATTCCGCTGCGTCTCCACAGATCTGTTGAGTGGCAACGCAGTCGTCTTCCGCGAAGGATCGCTGAGCAAAGCATTCCGCGCCACTATGGCAATCCCGGCGGTCTTTACGCCATTGGAACAAGCTGGGATGCTGCTTGCCGATGGCGGCATGGTGAACAACCTGCCCGTGGAAGTGGTGAAGAAGATGGGAGCCGATATCGTCATAGCGGTGCATCTGGCGCTCGAAGAGCCGACCGATATCAAGTCGATTGAATCGATTCTTGGCGTATCCTCCCGTGCCGTTCGCGTGATGATCATGGCCAATGAAATGCGCAGCATGGCCGCCGCGGATATCGTGATCAAGGTGCCTGCCGGCAAGCATACCAGCGCCGACTTCAAAGACCACAATCCCATCAGCGAAACCGGTCTGCATGCCGCGGGAGACCGCGCGAACGTGCTGCAAGCCTTCGCCCTCAACAATGAACAATGGGCCGCACACCTCGCCGCGCGGCAGGCCCGCCGCAAACAGGAAGTGGCCGTGCCGCAGCAGTTGGCAGTGGATGGCACGCGGCCGGAAGCACAACGTTCCATCGCGAAGCAGATGGCAGGGCACGCGGGCAAGCCTGTTGAACCTGCCGCTCTGCAGCAATCGATCTCAAGCCTCATGGGTTGGGGCCGCTATGAGAGCATCGGCTACTCCCTGCGCGACTCAACACTACAGATTCACGCCAAAGAGAAATGGCATGCCCCGCCGTTTGTCTTTCCAGGGCTGGACTTCAACGCCTCCGACCTCGATAATGTCCGCTTCCAAATCGGCGCGCGCATCATTTACCTCGACCTCGGCGGATACCGCTCCGAATGGCGCACCGACGTCAGCGTAGGCTTTCAGCCCTTCGCCAGCACGGAATATTACCGGCCTCTGGGCCACTCCAACTGGTTTGTCGCGCCACGCGGACTCTACGAGCGCACGGTTCGCAACCTCTACGATCACGGCAAACGCGTCTCCGACTATCGAACCCTGCGCGCCTCCTTCGGCGCCGATCTCGGCTACATCTTCGGGCGTAGCGCCGAACTCCGCCTCGGCTATCAGGCAGACCGTTTGAGCTCCGGCCTGCGCATCGGCGAGCAACTGGAGCCGGCCTTTCGAGGCACCGCGCACACTTCGCAGGCGCGCTTTGTTTTCGATAATCAAGACAACGCCATCGTCCCACGCACCGGCGCCGCGGGCAGCATCGCATTCGAATGGCGTCACGCAGCACCACTCGCCGCAGGTCAATTTCCGCAGCTCGAACTCAACGCCTCGCGCTTCTGGCGCACCAGCATCAACGGCAGCCTGTTCTACAAAGTGGCTGGCGGCGCAACCTTCATGAACGCTCCGCCCGAATTCGAAAAGTTCACGCTCGGCGGGCCGTTTCGCCTGGCGGCCCTTGGCCTCGATGAGATGCGCGGACGCCACTACGCTTATTCAGGCTTCGGCTATCTGCACCAGATCGCCACGCTTCCATCGCTGGCAGGCAAAGGCGTCTTCATCATGACGCGCTACGAGCTCGGCAAGATGTACGGCAGCACGGATCCGCGCGGATGGTTCAACGACGGCTCCACAGGTCTGCTGTTTGAGTCGATCCTCGGCCCGTTCTTTGTCGGCGGCAGTGTCGGCGAACAGGGACGCCGCAAAGTATTCTTCTCCCTCGGGCGTGTATTCTAAGGAAAGAAGAGTCAAATGAAAAGAATCATTCTCACAATAATGATGACCGGTGCGATGTATGCGCAATCGGTTGCGAATCCGAATGTCGACCGCGCGCGTGGCATTCTGCTGGCGGGTCTGGGAGACAAAGATCCCGACATCCGCGTGCAGGCCCTGCAAGCATTGGGCATGGTCGGCCACAACGAAGAGATGATCAAGGGTTTGGTCAACCACCTGGAAGACAAGGACGTCAAAGTCCGGATCGCAGCCATCAGCACACTGGTCGATCTGAAAGAGAACTCCTCCATCCCGGCGCTGCAGAAGCGGCTCATCGTCGATGACGTTCCCGAGGTCTCCTTCTCCGCTGCCAAGGCCCTCTACCTTCTCAAAGATCCGCAAGGCAAAACCGCGCTCGATGCCATCTTCGCCAAAGAGATGAAGACCGGCTCCAACATGATCCGCACCAAGGTCCGCGACCTGATGCGCACGGTGAAAACGCCGCGCTCGGCGATGCTCTTCGCATTGCGCAACGGCGTCGGCTACATTCCGGTTCCGGGACTCGGTGAAGGCGTCGGCGCGGCGATCGATCTGCTCACCGATGGCGATCTTTCGGCCCGCGCCAACGTACTGCTCATGATGGCGGCCAACAAGTCCGAAGAGAGCAAGGCGATGGTCACCACCTCACTCACCGATAACGACTGGACCGTGCGCGCCGTCGGGATCCAGACCATCGCGATGTTGAACTGGGTGGAGTTTCTGCCAAAAGTGGAAGCGATGCTCGATGACACAAAAGGCAAAGTCCGGTTCCGCGCCGCTGCCACCTATCTACGATTATTAGCAGTTCCCAAACCGAACTGACATGCGAAAGACGCTGGTTGCGATCCTCGTGCTGGCGGCACAATGCCAGTGCCAGGAGACGTTGAGTCTCGACCAGGCGATCCGTCTTGCCGTGGGCGCCAATCGCGCGCTCAAGATCTCGGCGATTGGCACGAAGAAGATCGACGACCAGATGGCGGCACTGCGCACCAAGCGCTTGCCTGCCCTGAGTGTGTCCATACTCGGCGCGGAGAAGCTCACGCCGATCGACTTCCTGTTTGAGCGCGGCTTCCTCGGCGTGTATCCAGGGGTGGGGCCGATCCCGGGCAAGGACATCTCCATCCACTCTGGCTTAACGCCCACGGCGTTGATTACCGCAGGCATCGGGCAGCCGCTCACGCAACAGCGCAAGATCAAGCTCAACCTGCAGATGCTGAAATTGAGTTCGGAGCTTTCGGTGGAGCAGACCCGCGAACAGCGCCACTCAATCGTCAACCAGGTGAAGAAGCTCTACTACGGAATCCTGCAATCGCAGAGCGCGCTCGAAAGCATCGAAGAGAGCATCAAGCTCTATCAGGAACTGGAACGCATCACCGCGCAGTATGTGGAACAGCAGGCGGCGCTGAAGTCGCAAAATCTGGAAATGCAGTCGCGCTTGCAGAAGGCGGAATACGACGCGCTGGCGATCCGCAATCCGCTGGAGACACAAAAGGAACAGTTGAACAGCTTGCTGGCGCGCGACATCGGCATCGAGTTTCGCGTGGAGCAGGTGCCCGAGTTGCGGCCTTACGAGACTGAACTGGATCAGGCCCGCAAGCTAGCGTTGGAGCGGCGGCCGGAGCTGCAATCGGCACGTATCAAGCGCAAACAGGCCGAGCAGGATAAGAAGATCAAGCGCGCCGAATACATCCCAGATGTTTCTTTAACGGCGAACTACCTTTCGCCGGTCGGCCTGGGCTCGCTCATCCCCTCGACGATCGCCACCGCAGGAATTCAATTCAGTTGGGAGCCCTATGATTGGGGCCGCAAGAAACACGAACTGGCGGAGAAGGACAAGACCATCGAGCAGGCGGGGTTAGCCATCACGGAGACGGAGAATCAACTGCTGATCGAAGTGGGGATGCGCTACCGCAAGCTGGAGGAGACCCGCAAGTTGCTCACTGTGGCGCGAGCGGGCCAGGCGCTGGCGACTGAGAATGTGCGGGTGGCGACGAACCGGCTGAAGCAAGAGAGCACGCTGTTGAAAGACGTGCTGCAGGCCCAGGCGGCGCAGGCTGAAGCGAACAATCAATACCGTCAGGCGCTGCTGGCCTTCTGGAGCGCGAAGGCCGATTTTGAAAAAGCGATTGGTGAAGAATAATGAAGAGTGCACAGCGCCGGCTAAGCGCGCGATCAAATTCCGTTCTAACCGCGCGCGCAGCGAGGCTGCGTTGTGCACGTTCAATGAAGAGAATCATCCCATTTGCGATTGTGCTGTTGGGTTGCCAGAAAGAACTCCCACAGGTGAAGTCCGTCACGCCAGTGAAGGTGCAGGCCGCCGCGCTGGAAACAGTCGCGACCGAGACTCGCTACTCAGCCAACATCGTTCCCGATACGCAGGTGACTGTTTCGTTCCGCGTCGGAGGCTATGTCGATAAATTGATGCAGTTGCGCGGACGCGACATCGAACAGGGCGACTTCGTGCAGAAGGGCGCGATGCTGGCTCAACTGCGGCTGCGCGATTTTGAAAACAAGGTGGCGCAAGCTCGTGCTCAACAAGCTCAGGCGCAGGCCGGCCAGCGCGTTGCCGAATCGCAATTGGCAGACGCGCGGGCAGGTCTCTCTAGCGCCAGGCAGGACTTCACCCGCGCCTCGAATCTGCTCTCGTCGCAAAGTCTCACCAAGGCCGATTACGATAACGCCAAAGCCCGGCTCGATAGCATGACGGCGAAGGTAGCGGCTGCCGAAGCGCAGGTGCAGGCACTGGTGGCCCAGGTGTCACTCGGCGCGCAAGTTGTACGCGAAGCAGAACTCGCGCAGGAGGACAGCGCGCTCAAAGCTCCGCTCTCAGGCTTCCTGATGAAGCGCATGATCGATTCCGGCGCGCTCGCTGCACCTGGTTCTCCGGCCTTTGTCATCGCCGACACCAACAGCGTCAAGGCTGTGTTCGGCGTGCCCGATAGCGCCATTGCCGGTTTCAAAAACGGAATGGTATTCCCTTGCGAGACCGATTCCCTGCCCGGAGTCACGCTGCAAGGCCGAGTCACAAATATCTCCCCCTCGGCCGATCCCAAGAGCCGCGTCTTCGATGTGGAGTTGACCATCGTGAATCGCGGCAGCCAGCTAAAGCCGGGCATGATCGCGTCGGTAATAATCGCGGGCGATGGCGCCAAACAGGCGATCGTCGTCCCGTTGAATGCAGTGGTGCGGTCCACCAAGAACCCCAATCAATACGCAGTGTTCGTAGTAGAGGAATCTGCCGGAAAAGCCACGGCACGCATGCGCGAAGTAAGTCTCGGCAAGGCTCTAGGCCACGGCGTCGCGGTCGACTCCGGCCTCGCCAAGGGCGACCGCGTGATTATAAGCGGCAGCACCCTGCTCAGCGATAACGAAGCCGTGCAGGTCATCCCCTAAGCCGCCATGAGCAAGCATCGCACTGACGAAGAGGTTGTCCGCACCACGCACAACACCGCGCGCTACTTTGTCGAAACGCGTCACATTTCGTGGGTCTTGCTGGTGGGCACCATCGCGTGGGGCTACTACGGCTACACGCACATGCCGCAGCGTAAAGACCCCGATATCCCCATCCGTGTTGCCGTCGCCATCACGCCCTGGCCCGGCGCATCTGCCGAACGTGTCGAACAGCTCGTCACGCGCAAAGTAGAGGAGCGCGCCGGACAAAACTCAAAAGTCTCCGACATCAAATCCATCTCACGCACCGGCATCTCCATCGTCTACATTGAACTCGATCAAGCAGTCAGCAACACCGGCGAACAGTTCGACGATGTGAAGCTCCGGCTCGATGCAATCAAGGACCTTCCCGATGGCGCAGGCCCCGTGCAGTTTCAAAAAGACTTCGGCGATACCGCGGCCTTGATGCTGACCGTCGCCACGCCAAAGGTATCCGGTGTCGAGATCGGCCTGCGCACCAAAGCCGTGCGCGAAGCGATCGAGCAGACCCGCGCCCACGCTCCTCCGCCCAAGGGCAAGCGCTATAGCGTGGTGGCGAACCACCCGTATTCGATCGATCATTCGCAGATCCGCTACATGTACGAACTCGCCGCGCAATGGGGTTTGCAACGCCACTACCTTACGTCGCCAGTCATCCTCGAAGGCCAGGGCTTCATGGGTCTCGATATGGAGAGCCAGTTGGAACCCGCCGAACTTGCGCGGCACGTTGGTGAGTTTCTGCATGACCGCCTGCAGGAGAACGAATTCCATCCCGATGCGTGGCCTTCCATTGTGATCGGAGATCCGGCGGAGACGCAGGCGCGGATCGAAGCAGCGGCCGGCGACAAATACACCTATCGCGAACTCGACAATTTCACTGACCTGATTGAGCGCACGTCGAAGACTCTTAGCCAGGTATCAAAGGTAACCCGCTCCGGCCTCCTCGACGAGCGAGTCTATCTCACCTACTCTCAGGAGCGACTCGCCTCCTACGGCATCAACCTTTCGTCGCTGCCTTCAATTCTCGGTGCGCGCAACATCACGCTACCCGGCGGACAGATTGAAGTAGACAAGAAAAACATCTCGATCGACCCCTCCGGCGAATTCAAAAACGAGAAGGAAATCGGCGATGTAATAATCGGCTCTGCGCCCTCTGGTTCGCCGCTCTATCTGCGCAGCGTGATGAGCGTCCTGCGCGGCTATCAGAGCCCGCCGCGCTTCCTCAACTTCCTCACCATCCGTGATGAGAAAGGCAACTGGCAGCGCCATCGCGCGGTCACACTTGCGATCCAGATGCGGCAGGGCGAACAGATCGCGGCGTTTGGTAAAGCGGTGGACGAAGCACTCGCCGGCCTCAAGCAGCAGTTGCCGCCAGACCTGATCATGGCCCGCACCTCTGATCAACCGTTGCAGGTGGATGAGAACATTGAACTCTTCATGCGCAGCCTCTATGAGGCGATCGCACTCGTCGTACTCGTCTCGCTCATCGGCTTCTGGGAGTGGCGCTCCGCACTGCTGATGGCGCTCGCGATTCCCATCACCCTCGCAATGACCTTCGGCATGGCGTACACTTTCGGCATCGATCTGCAGCAGGTCTCGATCGCCACGCTCATCATCGCGCTCGGCCTGTTGGTCGACGATCCCGTCGTCGCTGGCGACGCGATCAAGCGCGACCTAGCCCAAGGCAATCCCCCGTTGATCGCGGCATGGCTTGGGCCAACGAAACTGGCCACGGCTATCATGTTCGCAACCATCACCAACATCGTTGCCTACCTGCCCTTCCTGATGTTGAGTGGCGATACGGGCCGCTTCTTATACAGCCTGCCGATTGTGATCACCTGTTCGCTGGTGGCCTCTCGGCTTGTATCGATGACCTTCATCCCGCTGCTCGGCTACTACTTGCTGAAGCCGAAGGCCGAAGCATCTGCGGCAGAGCGCCGCAAGAAGGGCTTCCCGGCTTTCTACTATCGCATCGGCACGGCTGCTATTAATCATCGCTGGGTGTTCCTGCTCCTCTCGTTCTTCTTCCTTGGCGGAACTTATTTCCTGGCGAAGCAGCTGAAGTCGCAGTTCTTCCCAAAGGACCTCTCGTATCTCTCGTACATCGATGTCTGGCTGCCTGAGGATGCGCCGCTCTCCGCAACCCAGCAGGCCGCTCTGCGCGCAGGCGATATCATCCGCGCCGAAGCAAAGGACGAGTTGCAATCCCTCACCACCTTTCTCGGTGGAGGCGGTCCGCGCTTCTGGTTCTCCGCCTCGCCTGAGATGCCGCAGTTGAACTACGCGCAGATCATTGTGCAGGTGAAAGACAAGCATGTCACGCAGCATCTGCTGGCGCGCCTGCAACCGCTGCTCGCCGCCGGCGTGTCCGGCGCACGCATCGATACGCGTGCGCTCGAAACCGGCAAGCCTATCGGCGTCCCTGTGCAGATCAAACTCACGGGCGACGAAATCGCGCTGCTGCGCGCACAGGCCGAACGAGTAAAAGCGATTCTGCGATCGTCTCCAAAGTCTGATCGCATCCGCGATGACTGGGGCTCCGACAGCTTTGCAGTAAAACTCGGGATAGACGCCGACCGCGCCAATCTGGCCGGAGTCACCAATCTGGATGTCGCCTCCGCATCGGCCTCTGGCATCAACGGATCGCGCGTGGCGATCCTGCGCGAGGGTGACAAACAGATCCCCGTAATCGCCCGCCTGCGCATGGACGAACGCGCGCGGCTATCGGATGTGGAGAACCTGTACGTGTACGCGCAACAGGGTCCGCAGAAGATTCCGATGCGCCAGGTCTCGAAGGTGTCGTACGCGATGGAGACCGAAAAGCTGCGCCGCCGGAATCAGTTCCGCACCTTGGTTGTCGGCTGCTTCACAACGCCCGGGGCTCTCTCTTCGGAAGTCTTGAAGGATGTATTGCCCAAACTGGAGGAGATGAAGAAAACCCTGCCTCCCGGATACAGTCTCGAAATCGAAGGCGAGTATAAAGAGCAGAAGAAGGGCTTCAAGGAACTGGGCGTGGTGATGGCAGTTTCAATCGGCATGATCTACCTCGCACTGGTAATCCAGTTCAAGAACGCAGTGAAGCCGCTCATCGTGTTCGCCGCCATTCCCTATGGCGTGTGCGGCGCATTGATCGCCATCTATGCGATGGGCGCGCCGTTTGGCTTCATGGCTTTCCTCGGCGTAGCGAGTCTGGTGGGCGTGATTGTCAGTCATATCATCGTGCTGTTTGATTTCATCGAAGAGAAACACGAAGAGGGCGAACCGTTGTTGGAGGCCTTGCTCGATGCAGGCATCATGCGTCTGCGGCCAGTGCTGATTACAGTTGGAGCAACTGTTATCGCGCTATTTCCGCTCGCGGGGCATGGCGGTCCGTTGTGGGAGCCGCTCTGCTACGCGCAGATCGGCGGACTCACCGTCGCCACCTTCATTACGCTGTTGCTGGTGCCTGTGATCTACTCGATCTTCGTGCTGGATCTGAAGATCGTTAAGTGGGACCGGAAATAGGAAGTCAGGTGCCGGGCAACCCGGGGACAGACAGCCATATTCCGGCTGGAATGCGCCGGAATATGGTATCTGTCCACTCGGGTTGCAGAGTCTCGACATCGGAAGTGATAGCATTGGGTGAAAAATGTCACCCATCACCAGAAGGCAGTTGATCAGCGCTCTCACGCTGGGCACCGCAGCCAGCCGCATCGCAGCGGCACAGCAAGGCTGTATCACGACGCCCGCGAACACATTCTCCGGCGCCATCGGTAGAACCGCCGCTGATTCCAAGCCCGGTCCACTCGAAGCACGCAAGCCCCGCGCTGGCGCGCCCAACGTCGTCTACATCGTTCTTGACGACACCGGTTTTTCTGACCTGCATTGCTATGGCTCCGAGGTCGCGACTCCCAACATGGACGCGCTCGCGGCCGGTGGCCTGCTCTACAACAACTTTCATAGCAAGGCCGTCTGCTCCCCCACTCGCGCGTCCTTGCTCACCGGCCGCAACAGTCATGCTGTGGGCATGAAGGAACTGGCAGGCGAAGATCAGGGCTTTCCACATTCACGCGGACGCGTCACACCCGCGGCGGCGACTGTCGCGCAGATTCTGGGCTCAAACGGCTACAGCACTTACGGTGTTGGCAAGTGGCATCTCGTTCCTGGGGCTGACATCAAGGCCTCTGGCGCGCGCACGCACTGGCCGCTGCAAAAAGGCTTCGACCGCTGGTATGGATTCATGTCGGGCTGGACCGATCAGTATCATCCGGATCTTGTGGAGGACAACCACGCCATCCCCAAGCCGACCAAACCCGACTATCACTTCTCCGTCGATATCGTCGACAAATCGCTAGGCATGCTTGATGCACATCTCGTCGCCGATGCGAAGAAGCCTTTCTTCATGTACGTCGCGTTCGGCGCAACGCATGCGCCGATTCAGGTGCCGAAGTCGTACATCGATAAATACGCCACCACCTTCGAAAAGGGCTGGGACAAGATTCGCGAAGAGCGCTATCAACGCCAGTTGAAGATGGGCGTGATTCCACCTGGCACCAAGCTGCCGCCACGAAATCCCGGTGACCCGGCGTGGGCCGACTTGGACGACGAAGCACGCAAAGTCTACGCGCGTTTCATGGCCGCGTTCGCCGGATTCCTCGAACATACCGACGAACAGATCGGCCGCGTGGTCGCGTATCTGAAAGAGCACAACCAGTTCGAGAACACCGCGATTTTCCTCATCTCCGATAATGGCGGCGCGCCCGAAGCCGGCGTCAAGGGCGGCTTCGCACGTCCGTATGGCGACCCCACTACGGTGCATCAGATGGCCGAACGGCTCGATCAATTGGGCTCCGACAAAACGCAGCCTCTTTATCCGCGCCCGTGGGCCATGGCCTCCGACACGCCGTTCAAATTCTATAAGCTCTGGGCATATGCAGGCGGCGTGCAGACTCCGTTTCTATTCTCGTGGCCACAGGAAATCAAGAGGCCAGGCTTGCGAAAGCAGTTCGTTGACGTGATCGACATCACTCCTACGGTGCTCGACATCACCGGCATCGCTGCGCCCGATGTCTTCGCCGGTGTCTGCCAGGTGCCCATGCAGGGCAAGAGCATTCGCGCCACGTTCAACAATCCGGCCAGTCCCAATCCTCGCGATGCGCAGTACTTTGAATTGTGGGGCAGCCGGGGCATCTGGCATGACGGTTGGAAGGCGGTTAGCGCGCATCGTCCGGGCACGGATTTCGATACCGACCGCTGGGAGTTGTACAAGGTGGACGAGGATTTTTCGGAGACAGACAACGTTGCAGCCAAGTATCCGCAGAAGCTCGAAGAGATGAAAAAGAAGTGGTGGTCAGAGGCGGCAAAGAACGGCGCGCTGCCGCAGTTAGAGGCGGTTGGGGGCAGGCGCGGGACTTACAATCAGGCGCTTGATCCGGTCCGTTGAAGACGTGCCGTTTTTGGGGACGCAGCAAGCTACGTCCCCGGAGCGGTTTTCTGCTCGCGCTAAGCTGATACCGCCATGTGGTTTGCCATGGCCGCCAGTTCCCGGCCATGACCAGGCAGGCAGGGTATGATCCGCGCGGCGCGGGCGGCGATCCAGAGATCGACGTTGGAATCCATCTGCAGGCCGCCGTTGAGGCCATGCAACTGGCGCCAGGTCTCTGTCCAGTGTTTGTTGTAGTTCGCCAGTTCCGCCGGATGGCCTCCGTTGGCGATGATGTTCGCCAGTTCGTAGCCTTCTAGCAGGCCCAGGTTCATGCTCTGAACGCCCACTGGTCCCGTGAGGTGGGCCGAATCGCCCGCCAGCCATACACGCCCGTTGCCGTAGTTCGCGGCCTGGCGCTGCTCGAAGCGGACCACGGTCCGCCAGGAGACGTTCGAGATGTTGCCCTTGAACCAGGGCGCCCGCAAAGCGAGGAGCGAACGGAGAGTCGACTCTTCGAGGACGGGAATCTCGAAGGGCTTCGGATCTGTGTCGCGAAGACGCGAGGTGAGGAAGTAGCCCGGTCCAGCGAGCGGATTGGAGACTTTGTAGTCCGGCAACTGGAAGCTCCAGCGCCAGTGTCCGTTGGGCAGTGGCCAGAGAGCGTCAGTCGTATCATCGCCCAGGGCCAGGCGCAGGTCGTTCGCAGGCTTCTCGTCGCTCTGGAATTCGAAGACGGCATAGAACTGCGCGGGTCCGGTCTCCGGATACCCGATCTCGAGCGCGTTGCGTACGGCGGAATCGTAGCCATCGGCGCCGATGATCCACGGGACGTCGAGCCGGGTGGATTTCGCCACCACCCATTCATCGTGAGCGACGACGTAGCCGCGGGACTCCTTTTCCAGGCGGTCCATGCGGGCTGATGCGACATCTCCCTGCTGCGTGATTTCGGAGACAGCATGGCGCCACAATACGGGGACGCCGAGCTTTTCCAGGGCCTTTTCCAGCACCGCTTCGAGGCCATCCTGCCGGACCACGGCCATGGGCTGCTCCAGCTTCACTTCGGCTTTGCGGGCGGAGCCTTCGTAGAAGGAGATCTTGTCCACCAGTTGCGATTTGCTGAGGATCTCGTCGTGAATGCCGGCCCATTTCATGAGGCCTAACGACTGCGGATGGAGCGCCAGGGCGTAGCTATGAGCGCAGGTCCAAAATGCGGAATCGGCGATCCGTACGGGAATCCCGCGCTTGGCGAGGGTGAGGGCGGTAAATAAGCCAACCGGACCGGCACCAACAATGAGTACATCGGGCTGTACTTCAAACATGTCAGACACCTCCAATGGTACTTCCACCTAAAGTATATATCTTTATCCGAAAGTCCGATATGGCAGGTGCGGTAAAATCGGCATAGTCCCTATGAAAACCAGTGTCACTGTTCTTGTACCCGCACTCCTGTTGTGTTCCGCCGCTGCCATGGCGCAGACGGCGCGGTTCCATACGAATCTGGGGGACATTGATGTCATCCTCAATCCTTCGGCGGCGCCGAAGACGGTCGCCAACTTCATCAGTTATGTGAACAAGGGCGCGTACACGAATACCGTGTTTCACCGCTCCGTGCCGGGCTTCATCATTCAGGGCGGCGGCTTTGCGTTGTCGAATCACACACTGGTGTCGATCCCGCAGGATGCAGCCGTTAAGAACGAATACTCCATTTCGAACACACGGGGCACCCTCGCCATGGCAAAGTTGGGCAGCGATCCCAACAGTGCGACCAATCAGTGGTTCTTCAATGAAGCCGACTCGAATGCTTCCAATCTGAATTTCCAGAACGGCGGCTTCACCGTCTTCGGGAAGGTTGCCGATGCGGCGAGTCTGGCGGTGATGGACAAGATCGCGGCCGTCAACGTGCCGACTCCGGGACCACTGGCTTCGCCTTACGACCAGATTCCATTGATCAGCTGGAATGGCGGGCCTATCAACGATGGCAACTACGTCATCGTGCTGAATATCACGTTGCCTGATGTGGCTCCCTCGCAGCCGGTTATCGCCGATAAAGGAGTGGTGACGGCGAGCAGTTTCGGTGGCTTCGCGTCGGCCGCGCCGGGATCGTTCATCGAAATCTACGGTACGAATCTTGGGAACACACGCCGCGGGTGGACAGGCAGCGATTTCACGGGGAACCTTGCGCCCACTTCGCTGGATGGTGTGTCGGTCACGATCGGTGGCAAGGCCGCGTTCGTGAATTTCGTGAGTCCGGGACAGGTGAACGTGCAGGTGCCGGCGGATGTTCCGACGGGTGCTTCCGCTCCGGTGGTGGTGAGTTATAAGGGACTGTCGAGCGATCCGGTGTTGTTGCCGGTCAATGTCCAGTCGGCTGGTTTGCTGGCTCCGCCCAGTTTCAATATTTTCGGCAAGCAATATGTGGTTGCCGTGCATGCGGACACGGGCGATTTCGTCAGCAATGGCAACCTGCCGGGTTTTCCGGAGCCGGCCATTCCCGGCGAGACGCTGTTGTTCTACGGCATTGGGTTTGGGCCGGTAACGCCTGCCTCAACGCCGATCGCAGGCCAGGTCATCGACGGGGCGGCGCCGCTGTCGACGCCGCTGCAGATCAAGATTGGCTCGTCTAACGCGCAGATCCTCTATGCGGGTTTTGTCCCGGGCCTGGTTGGCGTGTACCAGTTCAATGTGGTGGTTCCGGCGGACGCGCCGTCGGGCGATCTGCCGATGGAAGTAACGCTCGGCACAACGGTGCTGGGACAGAAACTGCTGCTGCCTGTTTCGAGGTAATCCTGATGATACAGCTGATTGATCGTGCGCTGATTGAAGACGTCGCGAAGCGGGCCGAGGGCACCGCGCGGCGGCGGCTGAATCACAACTTTCATTCCGGTCCGGCGGATAATCCGCACCGGTTTCTGAATGTCCTGCTGCGGGGTACTTACGTGAGGCCGCACCGGCATGTGACGCCTCCCAAGCCGGAGACTTTCGTGGTGCTGGAAGGGATCGCCGACATTCTGATCTTCAACGAAGACGGGACGATTGCCAGCCGTCACCGGTTAGGGGAGGAGACCTTGGGGATCGACCTGGGGCCAGGGATCTGGCACAATGTCGTCGCGGTATCGGAACGGGTGGTGTGCTTTGAGGTGAAACCGGGTCCGTGGGAGCCGGCTTCGGATAAGGACTTCGCGCCGTGGGCTCCTGCTGAAGGCGATCCGGGGGTGACAGACTACATGGCCAGTTGGCGGTAGTAGGCGATCAGGTCGAGTACAGGCGGGGTGTGGCCCATGGAGCGCAGGAAGCCTGCCACCTGTCCGCGATGATGCGTACCGTGATTCACCACGTGCAGCACTACCTGCCAAATCGGGGTCTGGAACGAATCGCCCTTCAGGTTCTGATAGGTGAGCAGCTGGTGCGCGCCTTCGCCGGTGAGGTTGGCGGCCCATTGTTTCCAGAGATCGTAGACCTTTGGCCACTCGTCACGGAGTACGTGGACGTGCATGTCCTGTGCCGGGTCTGTGAAGCGCGCCGGGACGTTGCCCTCCACGCGGGCCATCCAGATGCGGTCGGCGGCGAAGGTGTGCACCAGTGTCCCGACTACGGACTTGTCGGCGGTGCCGAAGTCGCGCCAGAGCTCGCCGGAGCTTAAGGGCTCCAGGGCGTCGACCAGGCGCTTGCTGGCCCACGCGGAGTAGTCTAGATGAGTCCGGAGAACTTCCGCCGAGATTAACATATCGCTCCAGTATAACTAGTGGATAATAGAATCCAATGCGCCGGTGCCTCTTCATCTTTCTGATCGCCTTTGTGCCGGCCTCGGCGCAGGTGCTGTTGGATTCGGCGCGCCTGCCACGGGGCCTGCGTGAGCTGACGGAGCAGCCGGGAGAGAAGCGGTTGAGCTGCGAGGTGATGCCGATGAAGCCGATGTTGAATTACGGCTTCCGGTTTCAGACCGGCTACTTTGCGCGTATTCCGATGCAGCAGTTTCCGGGCGAGGGCCACACGTGGGGCATCATTTTGAAGGTTACTCCGGAAGGTGCTGAGGCGAAGCCGTATTATCTGGCGAGCCGCATCAATCTGCCGAAGATTCCCAAGACCAATATCAACTTTGAGATGGGTGGCGGGTTTATTGTTGGCGCGGGGCGCTACAAGGTGGAATGGCTGCTGTTTGACGACCAGTCGAGGATCTGCCGCAAGACGTGGCATCTGGACGCGCGCCTGACGCACGCCGAGCGGGCGGTGAAGTTGAATATTCCGAAGAATACCGTGACCGATTATTCGCTGCATGGCCTGCCGCAGGCGACGATTCAGACTGATGACGCGAAGGCGATCCGGCTGACGGTGTTTCTGCATGTGGCGCCGATATCGATGCGCCGGACGACGTTGCGGTCTACCGATCGGATGACGCTGTTGAGTTCGCTCTCCACGCTGCTGGAGCATGTTCCGACGCGGTCGGTGCGGTTTGTGGCGTTCAATCTGGACCAGCAGAAAGAGATTTATCATCGCGAGCAGTTTGCGCGGGCATCGATTGACGAGGTGGCGAAATCGATTGATGAGCTGGAATTGGGGCTGGTGGATGTGAAGGTGCTGCAGAATCGCAAGGGGCATCTCGACCTGCTGACGGAGTTGCTGCAGCAGGAGAGTGCGGCGGCCGAGCAGTCGGAGGTGGTGTTGTTCCTGGGCCCGGCGGCGCGGCAGTTCGACAAGCTTCCGGCTGCGGCGGTGGAGGGCTCCACCGCTTCCTCGAAGAGGTTTCTGTTTTTTCAGCTGCATCCGTTGTTTCGTGGTGGGGCTACGCCGTCTTCGGAGTTTCCGGATAGCATAAGCCAGTCGATTGCGCCGTTGAAGGGGAAGACGGTGCATATTCGGACTCCTGGGGATTTCGCGCGGGCGATCCGGCAGTTGGAGGGGAAGAATTGAGCAGTGCGCTTGTAGCGCCTTATGGCCGATTTACAATCGGCTGCAGGTTTACAACCTGCCCCACATATGATCTAATGCGGAATACAAAACTATGAAGCGATTTACTGTTTGCACCCTCTTTCTTGGCCTGCTTGCTGCCGGTTGGCTTGTCAGCAACGACACGCCGCTGCGCGTCGCGCGAGCCGCCGCACCAGGAATCACAGGCGATGGCACCCTCCGGTTCCGCGCGGTGTTGACCTCCAGTCAGCTGCCGGATGAGGCACAGAAAGTATTGAAGGGCGCACATGGCGGCTTCGCCGTGGATCGCCGTCCTGGTAGGGGCGAGGTCTACTTTGCGTTGAAGGGCGCCGGCCTGATGCAGATCAGCAGTGGCTTGAAGTCTGTCAAGATGATCGACACGGCTCCGGAGATGAAGAATCTGAACATGCACAACTCCACGCTGTGGACCGCCAAGGACGGTACGCCGTTCCTTACGTTCCCCAGCAATGACGGGTCGCGCGTGTTCACCACCGATATTACCGGCAAGCTGGTCCACACGCTGATGCCGCCCGATGGCAAGAAGGACCTGGGGAGCCCGGTCGCTAACGACTACTTCAAAGGGCGAGGCAACTTCATCCCGACCGATACCGAATATGTCGACGGACTGATCTACATGACCACCGGCTATTCGAACCTGGACTATGTTTTGACGGCGAAGGTTCTGAGCACGAGTCCATTCAAGGCTGAGTGGCATGACCTTGCTTTCGGCGGCCGCGGTACCGGCCCCGGGCAGTTCGGCACGGGTCACGGCATCACCGTGTTCCCCGGCACCACGCGGCTGGATATCGCCGACCGCCCGAATGCGGAGATCGACCGCTTCACGCGCTACGGCCAATACCTCTCTACTCTGCGCATGCCGAACGGTTCCCTGCCCTGCGATGTTTACTATCACGGCAAGTATGCGGTGGTCGGGTCATTGGATGGTCCGGACCGCACCAAGGGCGCTCCGATCTACATTCTGGAAAACGATCAGCTGGTTTCGACGCTGATGATCAAAGAGGACCTGGGACTGCCCAACTTTACGCACATCCACAATTCGGTGATGCGCGAGATCAACGGCAAGCTGTACGTGATCGCGCAGGCGTGGAATCCGGGCGATTTTGCGATTCTGGAACAGGTGACGAACTAAAGACCACGCCGTTGAAGACGCGACGTTGTGGGGACAGCCCGCGGAGTCGGCGCGCTGCGCTTGGGACGGCGTGGGCAGTCCCCTGACCGGCGTGATAAAGTGAGTGGCTGATGACCAACCGCCGGGCTTTCCTAAAGACACTCACTGTCGCGCCATTCGCATTATCCGCGCAAACGCAGGCGCGGCAACCGAATATTATTCTGATTCTGACGGACGATCAGGGCTATGGCGATTTCGCCTGCCACGGTAACCCTGTTATCAAGACGCCGAACCTCGATCTGCTGCACAGCGAGAGTGTGCGCTTCACCGATTTCCACGTGAGCCCGACGTGCTCGCCCACGCGCTCTTCGCTACTGAGTGGCAAGCACGAGCTGAAGAACGGCATCTCGCATACCATCAACGAACGTGAGCGGATGAGTCTGAAGACTACCACCATTGCGCAGGTGCTGAAGTCGGCAGGCTACACCACCGGCATCTTCGGCAAGTGGCACCTGGGCGATGCGGCGCCATATCAACCGGGCGCGCGCGGTTTCGACGAGGTCTTTATCCATGGGTGCGGCGGAATCGGGCAGAAGTATGCAGGCACGTGCTCCGATGCGCCTGACAACAAGTACTTCAATCCCACCATTCTCCATAACAATGTTTTTGAAAAGACCAACGGCTACTGCAGCGACGTCTTCTTCGGGCAGGCGGCCAACTGGATCAACGTGAAGCGCAGGAGCCGAGCGCCGTTCTTCGCCTACATCACGCCGAACGCGCCGCATGCGCCGTTGGATGTCCCGGAGTATTACGAGAACCTGTACAAGAACGCGAACATTCCGGAGCCTGCGAAGAAGTACTTCGGCATGATCACGAATATCGATGACAACGTGGGGCGGTTGCTGGCAAAGGTCAAGGAGTGGGGGATTGAGCGTGACACGCTGGTGATCTTCATGAATGACAACGGCGGCACCGCGGGAGTGAAGGTCTTCAATGACGGGATGCGCGGCCAGAAGGGCACGCCTTATATGGGCGGTACGCGCGCCGCGTGCTTCTTCCATTGGGCGGGCAGGTTCAAGCCGGCTGATGTGAAGCCGCTTTCTGCACACATCGATATCTTCCCGACGCTGGCCGAACTTGCCGGGGCGAAGATTCCGCCGGCGGTGAAGCTGGATGGCCGCAGTCTGGTCCCGCTGCTGAAGAATCCGGCAACGCCGATGCCCGACCGGTTCCTGTTCACGCACGTTGCGCGCTGGGATAAGGGCAAGGCAGCGGAATCGAAGTACGCGAAGTGCCGGGTCCGCAATACGCGGTTTTCGATGGTGAATATGGGCAAGGGCTGGGAGTTGTACGACCTCTCCACCGATCGCGGCGAAACCACGGATGTGAAAGCCAAGTTTCCGGCAGACGCCAAGAAACTGAGCGACGCCTACGATAAGTTCTGGGCCGAAGCGCTGCCATTGCTGGAGAACGAAGATGCCGTACCGCCTGCGGTGCCGCCGTACATCGAGCTTTATCAAAAACAGTTCCCGAACAAAAATTGAATATGATCAACAACACTTCCAGACGCCAACTGCTCAAGTCGGCCGGAGCGGCCGCATTGAGCGCGCCCTTTATTCACGGGGCCAGCAAGTCCGGCGCGCAGAAACTCATTCTGGGCGAAGGCGCCTACAAGTTTGAAGCCACGCACGATTGGGGCGAGCTTCCGGCCTCCATCAAATATGGCAACACGCATGGCGTGGTGGAGGATTCGCATGGCCGCATCTATGTGTTCCATACGGTGCACAAGACCAGCGTGAAGACAGATGCCATGGTGGTGTTCGATGCCAAGGGCAAGTTCGTCACCAGTTGGGGCAGCGAGTACGCGGGCGGCGCGCATGGCCTGCACATCCAGAAAGAGGGCAACGCGGAGTACCTGTATCTGTGCGATACGAAGCGGTCGACGGTTACCAAGACCACGCTCGATGGCAAGGTGCTGTTGACGCTCGGCTATCCGAAGGAGTCGGACAAGTACCGGATGGATAAAGACAGCAAGCCGCTGGTGAAGTATATTCCGACCAACCTTGCCGTGGCCGCGAATGGCGACATCTTTGTGGGCGATGGCTACGGCTCTTCGTTCATCAACAAGTACAGCAAGGACGGCGTGTTTCTGAAGACCTTCGGCGGCGGCAAGACCAAGGAGAAGGGCTCCACCAATTCGCCGCACGGCATCTTCATCGATGCGCGCAGCGGCAAGGAAGAGCTGGTGGTGGCGGACCGTTCGAACAACCGCCTGCAGTATTTTTCGCTCGATGGCGAGCACCTGCGCTTCGTCACGCAGGATATGGCGTCGCCCTGTCACTTCTCGTTCCGCAAGGACCTGATGCTCATTCCCGATCTCGCGGCGCGGGTGCAGATCCTGGATAAGAACAACAAGATGGTGGCGAATCTTGGCGACGATTCGAAATCGGAATGGCGCAAGACGCGCGTGATGGAGCGCGATCAGTTCAAGGCCGGAAAGTTTGTCGCGCCGCATGGCGCATGCTTCGATCATAAGGGGAACATCTTTGTCTCAGAGTGGGTGGAAGTCGGGCGCATCACCAAACTGCGCAAAGTTTAGCCGGCGGGTACTATTCGCGGGCGCGGCTTCGGTTGCCGTTGCGGCGCCGGTGGAGCGCCACAATGTCGTCGTGTTCAAAGAGGCGGGCCGCTATGGTGGCTGGCCCGCGAATCACGGCTTGTGGGCGTGGAAGAACGAGATCGTTACCGGATTCACATCGGCCTGGTACAAGCCTGTCACCGGCGGCCATGCGGTGGATCGCGATAAGAAGTTCGAAGACTGGCAGGCGCGCAGCCTGGATGGCGGCGAGACGTGGGCTATCGAGAAGCCTCCCATTTCCGAGAGTGGCGACAACCGCATTCCCGTTCGCGCGGCACTGAAAGAGCCGCTCGATTTCACCGCTCCGGACTTCGCGATGATGTTCGGGATGGGCAGCATCCACACGGGTCCAACGTGGTTCTATGTTTCGAACGACCGCTGCCGCAACTGGCAGGGCGCGTACTCTTTCGAAGTGGAAGGCATCACGAAGCTTGCGCCGCGCACTGACTACATTGTGTTTGGCAAGCGCGAATGCCTGATGCTGGGCAGTGCGGCGAAGGCCGATAACAAAGAGGGCCGCGTGTTCTGTGCGCGCACCACGGATGGGGGGCTGAGCTGGAAGCTGCTGTCGTTGATCGGGCCGGAGCCTTCCGGATATATGATCATGCCTTCGACGGTGCGGCTCAGCGACTCGAAGCTGCTGACGGCGATCCGTCACAAGGATCCGGACAAGCAGGGCTCGATCGATTTCTACCTTTCGGAAGACCGAGGGGCGACGTGGAAGCCGTTCGGGCAGAACATCGAAAACATCGGTGGAGGCAATCCTCCGGCGATGGTGAAGCTCAAGGACGGACGGCTGGCGATCACCTTCGGATACCGCGCCAAACCATGGGGCATACGGGCCCGCGTCAGTGAAAACGAAGGCCGCACGTGGAGCGATGATATTGTGCTGCGCGACGATGCGTTGAATGGCGACCTTGGTTATCCGCGTTCCACGCAGCGGCCCGATGGGCGAATGCTGAGCGTGTATTACTTCAATGGCCCGCGCGACGAAGACCGGACGATTCAGGGGACCATCTGGAAGGCCTGAGCTTTCGCCTCAGCGCTGTGGCAGCCAGTGTGCCAGTTTCTCGCTGAGATCCCTGATATCCAGTGGTTTGGACAGATAGTCGTCCATCCCCTCGCGCAGGCAGCGTATGCGGTCGGCAGGCATGGCATCGGCAGTAAGGGCGACGATCGGAATTTCACTCAGGGGCGATTCACGAATGAGGCGAGTGGTCTCAAAGCCATCCATGACAGGCATTTCGCAATCCATCAAGACCAGGGCGAAATCGCCGGTTCGCAGGGCTTCCAGGGCTTCCACTCCGTTGCGAACCGCGGAGACGGAATAGCCCAGCTTGCGAACTTGCGTGACGGCGACCAGGCGGTTGGTGGCGTTGTCATCCACAACCAGAATGCTGCCGCATTCGATAGCGATAGGGTTCGGCAAAGACAGGCCTTGACGCTCCCGTTTCTTCTCAACAGGCGACGCCGCATCACGCACGCCAAACTGCACGGTGAACCAGAAAGTGGACCCCTGGTTGGGCACGCTCTCCACGCCGATGGCGCCATTCATCATGCCGACCAATTGGCTACAGATAGCCAGACCCAATCCTGTGCCGCCATAAACACGGGTAGTGGAATCGTCGGCCTGGGTGAACGGAGAGAACAGACGCTGCACCAGTTGGGGCTCAATGCCGATTCCCGTATCGGAAACAGCGAGCCGCACGATGACCTTGCCGCTCGAAAGTTCCCCCAAGGATGCCGTTACGCGTACCTCTCCGAGGGGCGTGAACTTGAGGGCATTGGCGCAAAGGTTGGTTATGATCTGGCCAAAGCGGCGGGCGTCGCCCAGCACCATAGCCGGCAGTTTGGGCGATAGATGAGCAGAAAATCGCAACCCTTGCGAATCTGCCTGGATAAAAAACGGCAGCAATACCTCATTGATGGTCTGGCGCAATGAGAATGGCCGGATTTCGAGATCGACTTTGTGGGCCTCAATTTTGGAAAGGTCGAGGATGTCGTCGATTAAAGAGAGCAAAACGCGGCCGCTGTCCTCGGCGATGCGGGCGTACTCCTGTTGCTCCGCTGAGAGGCCCGAGTCCGCGAGCAATTGCAGCATGCCGAGTACGCCATTCATCGGCGTACGGATCTCATGGCTCATGTTGGCGAGAAACCGGCTCTTTGCCTGATTGGCCTGATCGGCGGCCGTTCTGGCGAGGTGCAATTCCAGTTCGGTGTTTTTTCGTTCGGTGATGTCCAGGCTGAGCCCGACGTGTCCCAGGAATTCGCCCGTATCGGAAAAGCGCGGCTCGGCAAAAGAGGTGAGCCAGCGCCACTCCCCGTCGCTGCGCTGCGCCCTCACTTCCGCGCGAAACGCGGTCCGGTTGCCAATTGCTTCCGCTGCCTTTGTGACGTACCCCGGGCCATCCTCCGGATGCAGCGCCAGTTGCCAGCCACTGCCACTCAAATCGGTGAAGGTCGATCCGCTAAACTCCAGGAAGGCCTTGTTGACGAACTGGACTCGCGCATATTCGTCGGTCACCCACATGATCGCCGGACAGCCGTCAGCCATGATCCGGAAACGTTCTTCACTTTCCTTCAGTTTTACTTCCGCCTCAACCCCTTTGCGGATGTCATGCAACACCGCCGAGGTTCCGGTGATCTCTCCGGTCTCGTTTCTGACCGGAGATACCGTGATGGCGACAGCCACCAGTTGGCCATCGCTTGACAACCGGACCGTTTCAAACCGTGCGGTAGGATTACCTCCGCGGAGGTTTTCAAACACGCGCTCAATTTCCTGGCGGTGGTCTACCGGCACAATCACGGAGACATGCTTGCCGAGGATCTCCTCCGGCCGGTAGCCCAACAGGAGCTGTGCTCCACGGTTCCAGATCACAACGAGGCCTTCGGTATCGAGGCCCATGATGGCTTCATCTGAATTGGTGACGATGGAAGCAAGCAGAGACCTGCTGCGCTCCACCTCCCGGTGCTCAGAAATATCGCGAATGATCAACGAAACCGCAATCACCTGGCCCGCGGCGTTCTTGACGGGGCAGGTTGTGCCCGAGACCCCAAAGGTCGTCCCATCCTTGCGCAGCGCTACGCCGTCTTCCTGCCTGAAGCTCTTGCCTTGCAGTGTCGCGGCCGTCCGTTGTTCATTCCTGGAATGCCGTTCCGGCGGCATCAGGAGGGACACATGCTTGCCGCAGGCTTCATCGGCGGAATAGCCGAACATCGCTTCCGCGCCAGGATTCCAAATGAGAATCAGGCCCTGCGGGTTGTAGACCACAATCGCATCGCCGGTGCCATTGATAACCGCGGAGAACAATCCCTCCGTCTGGGCGGCCAGTTCTGGCGAAGGGACAGCGGATGCTGGGTCAGTGTCGCGGGTCATTCAACAGCATGCCTTTCTACGCCCATCTTAAAACTTATCGGTACAGCAGTAAATGCGTAAACGTTATCAGACGTTAACTACTGCGGGGAGGTCGTCCTCCAACTCCCGCTGAAAACGATGCAACCGTTCGAGAAGGTGCTGCTTCAAGGCTGCGTGTTTCGGCTCTGCCGCCAGATTGTGGATCTCCCAGGGATCTTTCTTCAAATCAAACAACTGCGTCATGCCTGCCTGCGGATAGACGATCAACTTGTGTCCGGGAGTGCGCACGGAGCGCTGGAAGCCGCGATAGAAGCAGAAGACGGCATCGTGCTTCTCTGTTCCTTTGCCTTTCAGGTGGTCCATCAGGCTGGGGAATTCGACGGTAGACGGCACGGCGAGGCCGGCCAGTTCGCACGCGGTGGGATAGACGCTGTGCTGATAGACCATGTCGTCGACTCGTTTGCCGGGTGCGATGCCCGGTCCGCCCACAATCAGAGGGATGCGTGTGCTGTGGTCGTAGAGGTTCTGCTTGCCCATCAAGCCATGCTGGCCTACGGCGAGGCCATGATCGGCGGTGAGGATGACATAGGTGTTGGCCGCGTGGCCCGATTTTTCCAGTGCGTCGAGGATGTGTCCGATCTGGTTATCGAAGTAATCGACGTGAGCGTAGTATTCGGCGCGATGCAGTTGCACGGCTTCGCGGGTGCGGGGGAAGGGCGCGAGGACTTCGTCGCGGATCTTGTTGTCGCCCTGGTCAAAGGGATGTTCGGGAAGGTAATTTGGCGGGACTTTGATGCGAGCCTGGGGATAGCGATCGACATAGGCCCTTGGAGCCTGGCGTGGGTCGTGCGGAGAGGTGAAGCCAACGTAGAGCAGGAAGGGGTTGGCGTTGTCCCTGCGCTTTAACAGATAGTCCGAAGCTGCCTCGGAGAAGATTTGGGCGGAGTGTTTGATGGGCGCAGCCGAGCCGGGTTGCCAGGTTTTGGTTTCGAGCCACTGCCCTTTCAATGCCTGGTCAGAGGGAGACCAGGTATTGCCGGGGCTGGGCCGGTTGTAAGCGGTGGGTCCGGATTCAAACATGCCGCCGGCAACTACGGCCTGGTGTTTGAAGCTGCGATTCAGGTCCGGTTTGCTGAGGTGCCACTTACCGGCGATTGATGTATCGTAGCCGGCGGCCCCCATCGTTTCACCCCACAGCGGAGCCTTGGCCAGGTTGCGCTGCACGCGGAAAGCGGAGAGGCCGCTGTTCAACATGCTGCGGCTGGCAACGCAGACCGCGGGCAGCCAGGAGCCCTGGTGAAAGCAGTGAGTGAAGGTGCACCCCTGCTTCATCAGGCGGTTCAGATTGGGTGTTGAGACTTCCGGATTGTTCAGCTTTTCGATGGCACGAAAGGTGAGGTCATCGGCGATCAGGAACAGGAAGTTGGGTTTTGGCTGGGCGGCTGAGCCCTGCCGGGCAGCTATGCCGGCGGCCATGCTGGAGTGCAGAAAGTCACGTCGTCTGAGCATTGGGGTTGAGTAATATCGACAGTCTATCACTTAGTCCCATGCGCGGTGCTGGTTTCAAGGGTCAACTCGTGTTGCAATAGAAGTTGTCTGGAGGACCATCCGCGCTTGTTCAAACTCGTTCTATTTACGCTGGCGGCACTGCCCGCCCTTGCACAGAATGCAACTTTCCGTGCGAATCACTATGCCACCAACTGCCTGGGTACCCCGTCATTCATCACTGGGGATTTCGATGGCGATGGTAAGGTGGACATCGCATTACAGTGCGACTCCGTCATCTACATTTATCCAGGCGGAGCAAATGGAACGCTGCTCGGGGCAAGAGCCGGCGTGACGATTCCCAACAGGCCAACCCCGTCGACCGGAGAGGTGATAGTGGCCGCGGATTTCAATCACGATGGCAAGACCGACCTCGGCATTCAGGAAGTCACCAGCAGCGGAATGATCTTCCAGGTTCTGCTTTCGAATGGGGATGGGACCTTCAAGGCGCCCATCACCTCACAGATCTATTCCGATCCGAAAGCGCCGGTCGGGGTGGATTTCGCCGCCGATTTGACGAAAGACGGCGCGGCGGACCTGATCCTGCATGGCGGGACCTCGATCGGGATCATGATCAATAACGGCGCGGGTTCCTTTGCCGCACCCTTGTTCTATACCGCAGGCAACTTTGTCCCTGTGGGTGTGGCTGACTTGACCGGGGACGGAGTGCCGGATCTGATTGCGATCGATCCTTACAACAATTACGCCGCTTTCCTTTCCAAAGGAGATGGTACGTTTGCGGGGCAGATCGGTTTGTTCAATGCGCCTCCGGCTGCGAGAGGTTCCGTTGTTTTTGCCGACTTCAATGGGGATGGTGCCAACGACATTGGTTTTGCGGCTAGCTCAAGCAGTTGCCCAGCCTGTTTCTATGTCGCCGCCCTACAGTCGAACGGGTATTTTGCGCAACCGGTAAAGTCGACGGCGCGGGTCGCTATCAGTGCGGCTGGCGATTTTAACGACGACGGGCGCGCCGATCTCATTCAGGATGCCGCGGATGTTGGCTCTCTGGCGGTCCTCTATAGCGGCGCCGACGCAACGCTGAAGCCATCCGGCCTGGTGGATGTCGGGGGCGCCCCGAGCAGTCTTTTCGTTGCGGACTTGAACGGCGACGGCAGGCCCGATGTGGTCTCCGTGCACCAGTTGCAGGGGCAGTCGGCAATCCTCTCCGTGTTTATCAACACGACGCCGGCCTTTGCCCGAGTGAAGAGCATCAAGAACGCGGCGTCGTTTGCGGAGGACCCAATTACGCCTGGATCGTTGATCAGTATCTTCGGGAACGCGCTGGCGACAGGCGCGCTGGCGCAGGCAACTGCGGTGCCGCTGCCATTCAGCCTCGGCGGGGCATCGGTAAAGTTCAATGGCCTGCCCGGTGCGCTAATGTTTACTTCGTTGAATCAGATCAATGCCCAGGTTCCGTGGAAACTGACTCCGAATATTTCCGGAGTCGTTGTCGTCCAGGTCACAGTAGGTGGTGTGGATCTGCCTCCTTTTGCTGTTCGGATGAGCGCCTATTCGCCTGCGATTTTTGCGACGCAATCGGGAGCCGGACCCGGCATCGCGATCAATCAGGATGCTACGCTGGCGGCGGCCACCGGCTCGATTCCCGGCATTGCCACGCGGCCTTCCAAGCCTGGAGAGGTTATCTTCATTCTTGGGACGGGGCTGGGCGCGGTCGACGTTGGAATCGCGGATGGCGCGGCCTCGGGCGATGCGCTGCGCTATACGGCGGTCAAGCCGCGGGTGTTGATCGGTGGGGCGTCGGCGCAAGTGCTGTTCTACGGATTGAGTCCGCAGTTCGTCGGGGTGAACCAGTTGAATGTGATCGTGCCGGATGGGATCGATCCGGGCACGGTGCCGCTGCAAATCAGCATCGGCGGCGTGACGAGTACGGATAAAGTGACGATGGCGGTGGGCAAGCCCTAAGGGGGGCCGCTTGACTCCGGTAGAACGAGGTTCATACAATAAGAGAGTTACAAGGAGGCCATATGCTGCGTTCTATTGGACTCCCTGAGTTGCTCGTTATCCTGGGTGTCGCCGTCCTGATGTTTGGCGGTAAGAAGATCCCCGAGGTGGCGAAAGGCCTGGGAGAGGGTATTCGAAATTTCAAGAATGCTTTGAAAGCTGAGAACGAAGAAAAGCCCGAAGAGAAGAAGCAGGCTTAAGGCTTCCTCGCGCCGCATCGCAATTTGAGCGGCCTCTTGAAGGTTTTCAAACAAAACCCCGCTGACCGGATAGGCCAGCGGGGTTTATTCTTTTTAGGGAAGAGGTCCGGTTACAACTACTTCTTCTTCGGAGGAACGATTGCGTCCTTCACGGCCTTTGCCACGCGGAATTTGACCACCTTCTTGGCAGGGATCTTGATTGCAGCGCCGGTCGCGGGGTTACGTCCCATGCGGGCTTTGCGTTCCACACGGACCAGACGGCCAACGCCGGGCAGTACGAATACGCCGTTCTTCTTCGTCTCAGCGACGGCGACGGCTGCGTACGTTTCGAGGAAGGTCTTGGCGACCTTGTTCGTGGTTGCGGTAGCTTCTGCCAGCTTTTTGATCAATTGGGTTTGTGTCATTCGAGTTGCTGTTGCCATAATAAACTCCTTGTATTACTGATTCTCCATTTGAACACGGCCAAAACAATTTCAGTGAAGAATGTTTTAGAAACTGTGTCGTTAGCTGTCTAATCATAAGGGAAGGCAAAGCCCGATGTAAAGGGGCAAAACGCCAAAAAACGGCCTTTTGCAGGGTTTTTTTCGTCTGTCAGCGCTCAAGAGCCCATTTTTACAGGTTTTGTGCCGTGTGCAACGGCGATTCACTCGCCGCGCAACACTTCCAGAGGCTTCTGGCTGAGGATGCGATAACTCGCCAACCACCCGGTTCCAGCGGCTATCAGCGCAGTGAGGGCCACCGCGGCGAGGTTCGGCAGCACGTCGAAGTGGAACTCGGAATCGAGCAGGCGCTTCAACAACAGCCATGAAAACGCGCTCGCCAGGATGCTGCCCATCACGCCTGACACAGCGCCTAGAATGAGAAACTCAACCAGGAAGATAGCGCCCACGCGGCGTCTTGTGGCGCCGATGGTTTTGAGGATCACCACTTCGCGAATGCGGCGGAAGCGCGTGCCGGCAACGCTGGCGGCGAGGATGATGGCGCCGGCGAAGATGGCGAAGGCGCTGATGAAGCGCACCACGATGGCAATCTGATCCACCACTTCCTGCACGCGATCGAGCACGTCTGCGATGTTGATGACTGTAACGGCCGGAAAGCGCCGGTAGAACTCACGCTGCAGCGCGGCGATGGCGGACGATTCCATGCGCACGCCGCCGAAGTAGAGCACGGGTACGCCGTCAAACACACCGGGAGTAAAGATGAATTCGAACGACATGCCGGCGCGCACGCTTTCCGTGCGATAGACGGCGGCCACCTGCGTGGTGAATTTGCGGCCGGCGACGGACCATTCGAGGGCGGCTCCGGGCTGGATGCCGAGGATCTTTGCGGCCTCTTCGGAAACCGCTACCTGCGGTGTGCTCTTGTCGAAACTCTGCCACCATGCGCCCTTGATGATGTCGGTATGATCGGGCACTGTGGCCGCCCAGCGTGCTCCGCGCGCCTGGCGAAAGCGGCGGCCGGGACCCTCTTTGTACTTCGTTTCGATCAATTCGCCGTTTACTGCAATCAATTTCGCGTTTGCCGCGGGTAGTACTTCGGGCGTTCCTTTGACGCCTTTGGCGGCTTTCAACGCTTCCAGAATCGCCGGCGATTCGCGTTCGGTGATGTTGATGAGGAACACGTTGGGCATGGAGGGCGGCGCGTTGCGCGAGATCTGCGCGAGTACGGAATGCTGCACCAGATAGATGGTGAGGGTGAACATCACACCGAGGCCCAGCGATACCAATACTGCCTCGGCCTGATTACCCGGCCGGTAGAGGTTGCTGATGCCGTGGCGCAGCGTGGAGGGCAGCACCTGCTTCAGCAGTCGCACGATGAGCCGCAAGCCGCGCAGCAGCAGCCAGGCGAACGCGATGAGCGCGAGGATGGCGACCATCAGTCCGCCGACGAAGTAGCCTCCCACGCGAAAGGCGTCAGTTGGGTCCTTGCCGATGAGGCCGGAGACGAGCCATGTGGCGATGCCGCCCAGTCCCAATAAAATCAATAGTCCAGCGAAGGCCGGGGCAATCAGCTGGAGCAACCGTTCCCTGCCCCGCGGTTTCGACTCTTCCATTTCGCGGCGCAGAATCAGGCTGGGGCGGATGCGGCGAATACCCAGGAGCGGCGGTAGTGTGAAGAGCATGGTGGAGAGCGAGCCCACCAGTAAGCCTTCCACAATCGATTGCCAGTGCCAGCGCAGTTCCGGATGCACCGGGAAGAACTTCGCGATCAGGAGCGGGAAGGCCTGCTCCACGGCCACGCCGATCACCAGGCCGATCGCGCTGCCTACCAGCGCCAGCATGAGCGCCTGCAAGGAGTAGATCAGGATGATCTGCGAACTGCGGCCGCCGATGGATTTCATGATGGCGATGGAATCCATCTTCTGCTGCAGGTGGGAGTGAATGGCTGTGGAGACGCCGATCGCGCCCACGATCATCGCGATGAGGCTGACGAGGCTGAGGAACATGGTGGCGCGGTCGAGCCCGCGCGTGATCAACGGATGTGTCTCTGTGTAGTCGGCGATCACCGCATCGGGAAAGCTGCGTTTCAGTTCAGCACGCACCTCGTTAACGGAGGCCTCTCTGAACGGAAGCCGGAAGAGATAACGCTGTGCGGCGCGGCTGCCAGGGCGCAGCAGGCCGGAGCGTTTGAGGGCCTGGCGCGAGAGCAGGATGCGAGGGCCAACGTTGAGGCTGCCTGCCATGCGGTCCGGTTCGGAGACGACGGTCGCGACGATGCGATACTCTTCGCCGCCGAGCTTTACCGGGTCGCCGACCTTCACTTGCAGGCGGGCGAGAAGATCTTCCGAGACGGCGAGGTTGTCGTCTTTCAGGCTGGTGGCGAGCGGTGTGTCAGGGCTCAACTGCACCGTGCCGTAGAACGGATAGACGCCGGGCTCGACGGCTTTGATGGAGACCAGTACGGGAT
>Ga0118677_10001095_pt1 | contig 58175 bp, 46 predicted proteins | sample AliMusrvi5mmetaG_FD_86154 | JGI IMG/M metagenome (GOLD analysis project Ga0118677, IMG submission 86154)
AAATACTAAGTTATTTGGTGTTTATTGAGACCGGGAAATGTTCCACCATTTTCCGGTTTTTTTTCATGCTATTTTATAATATATTGATTTTCGTTTACTTGTTCGAAACTGGATAAAGAGACCTTCTCCAGATATTCCATCACCTCCTTTCTGTTCCGCTTTAAATCGAGTTTACCACTGATGCGTATTATCTCCTTCTGAGGATCTGAAAAATTGATCGAAATATTATAGAATCGCTCCAGTTTTTTGGTCACCCTAACAAAATCGATCTCGTCGAAACTAATCAACCCTTTTGTCCAGAGTGTAAAATAGTTCGCATCAACTTCCTGAATTTTTGTATTTCCTGTATTTTTATCAAAAGAAGCCATCTGGTTGGGGGTCAAAACAACCTCTTTTTCAAATATGCCTGCCCCTTTTCTCTTTACAACCACGCTTCCCTCTTTCAATACCGTTTGAATAGCATTATCCTCAGCATAGGCAGAAATATTAAACTTGGTGCCCAGGACCTTAACATCCAAATTTGAGGTTTTAACAATAAAAGGTTTGTCCGGATTTTTTGTGACATCAAAATAGGCTTCGCCAAAAAGCACAACTTCACGTGTTTTTTTGTTGAATTGCGTCGGATAGACGAGACGACTGCCTGCATTAAGCCAAACAACGGTATTATCGGATAACACAATTCGTGATTGATTGCCGTATGGAATAACCAACTGATTCATTTCGTTTGAAGCATCTTCGGTTGTTCTCAAAACCGAATCGTTATTCAGAACAACAGTCCCTTTTTGGGAGTAATCAATGGTAGAATTTGATTTCTTAAGTTTGACATTTTCTCCGTTCGAGGTGATCAGTAAGGGCTCCTGACCAGAGGTTGGAACCTGGATTGCCTGGCGGGCAAATTGCTGATAAACGGTTTCTTTGTTTATGCTGAAGTAGACGACTGATCCGCCAATAGCTGCAAAGATTAACGCAACAGCTGCATATTTCATAAATGCATTCAGGATTAGCCTCCTCTTATTTTGCATTAATTCCCGGCTTAATCTTGAAGTAATCCGGATTCCCAACTCCTCCTTCTCGGATTTGGTCAGCATGTCATTCGAAAACCGAAGCTCGGTCAGACGCGCCTTAAGTTCAAGCAGTTGATCTGCCTCCGACGGATTTTCAATCAGGTAATCTTTCCAATAGCTTTCAATTACAGGATTTGACCTGAATACCCAATTTAAGAACTGTGGGTTCTCAACAAATTTTTGATCGAAAGGGGTCATTTTTTTCTGGTTTATATCCCTAAGAGGTGAGAAAATGAGAAAAGGGACATTTTTAGGGACATTTATTTTTGGGACAGGTAAAATGACTCATTTGATGGCGCCTGGCGATTGAGAGAAGGGGGCGAAGAGGCGATTGGAATGAGAAAAGTGCAAAATATAAAAAATAAAGCGCAAAATTAACACAATATAATCCCAAAGTTAGCTGTTCTGCGGTTGGAGGTAGCAATTCCCGGTCACCTGGTGCCGAAACTGTTTCAGGAAAACCAGGGTTTATTTGCCAACCGGTATTTAATTAACTCACTTTTGATCTATATGTTCTTTCGAATGCAGAGTCACGACCAGAAGCAAAGTGCATTTTGCACTTTCTGTATCAAATTTTTCATTTCGTATTCCTTTCCCATATCATCAGTAATTCCATTAACTGTTTTCCATATTTTGACCGCAGATGGTCCAGGGTCCGATAAACCTGCTTTTTAACGGTATCCGGATTCAAACCTAACAGTTGCCCGATTTCAATATAATTTAGTCCGGTGTTAAATTTAAGGAAAAGCAACTCCCTTTTTTGAGGGTCCAGCGTTTTCAGGATATTTTTCAGTTTTTCTAACCTGAGAAGGTCTGATTCAAGATCGAAATCATTCTGCTCAATATTGAACTGAAGATTAAAATCAGCATACTCGTTTAAAGGAAGTCGTTCTATCTTCCTGTTTTCCTTGAATTTTTGAAGAATGCTGTTTTTCAAAGATTTAAACAGATAATATTCAATGTACTCCGGATGGTGAAGATTTGGATTTAGCCGTTGAAGGTCAATGAATATGTCCTGGATGCAATCCTTTACCAATTCGCGGTCATTGCTTATTTTGCTCCCATAGGCAAAAAGCGCATCGATAAACTCTTCATAGATTTCAGCAAAGGCAGCCTGATTTCCAATTCGAAACCTATACCATACCTCAAGCCAATGAGTTCGATCTTTGATCAGACTGTTCACTAAGTTTGTTTAGTTAATTTTGGGATTCGTTCCTAAAGGATGGTCAAAGATATTAAAAAAACATTACCTCAATTATTCACAATTGGCTTTTCAATTTATGGCTAAATTAGGAGTTAAGAATGGCGTTGACATTAAATCTCATTGGTTCAATACAACTTTCCCGTTTTTCGGGAATTCAATCGTGAGAATATCATTTGAGGATTTCAGGGTTCCATTCCAGCTGTATTTTGTCCGAAAGGATGCAGTTCCGAACGGATTCTTAAGTTTGCAGACTCCCCCTTTTTCGGAAACTATCTCAACCCAGGTCACCTTCCCGTTCTTTTGTTCAGCCGAAACCAGAAAAGCCCCGGCAGCACGCAAGGTGGAAAAGGATAAATCTTTCCAGTCTGCAGGGATTGCCGGGAAAATATGAATGATTCCCGTATGACTCTGGATGAGCATCTCCTGAACCCCGGCGGCAAATGCAAAGTTCCCCTCGAGTGTAAAAGGACGGTATTTCATCTTTGAAAATCCTTTATCATGCTGTTCCCCATTCACATGAAAGCTATTGGGAAGACAGAAATTTTCCGAGAAAATATGAAGCGATTTTGCGGCCTTATCACCCATATAAGCCCGTGCGTAAAGGTTACCAAGCCAGCTCCAGGAGTACCCGCACCACCAGTCAGGACCTCTGTTCTCCAGGTTAATCAGTGTTGATTTGATGATTTCCTGGTCTTTCTCACCCTTTGACCAGTCAATTACCCCAAGCGGATGCCAACCTACGAGGTGTGAAAAATGGCGGTGGGATTCAACATAAGGATGACCCGGCGCAAAAACCATTCCACCTTGTTCATCCAGAGCAAATTGCGGCCATTCAGATAGGATGGATTTCCATTTCATGGCTTCTTCCTTTTTCCCCAATTCATCAGCAAGTTCTGCCGCTTTTTCAAAAGTCCAGCGGATAAAGGCGAGATCGAAATTGGTGATTTGTGGAAACCAGGCATTGATCGAATTGTCATTGATTTCAGGACTCGAGCTGATCGGCAGTTTACGCACCCCGTTTCCATCCTTAACCGAGATCTCATCCAGGTAGGTGGCAACATCGCTGATCCATGGGTAGGCTTTTTCTTTCAGAAATTTCTCATCTTTCGAATAGATCCAGTGCAGGTAAAAATGTTGGGCAAGCCAGCACCCTACAGTTGGACCGAATGAATACTGAATCCATCCGCCCATCGGTTCTCCCTCGAGGGTGGTTACTCCGGGGACATTCATCCCGGAAGTTCCAAAGTAGGTTTTCGTATACTTTTTAAAGGACTCCCTGTATTTCCATAGCCAGTTCAGATACCCCTCTTCGAGGTCAAGATGATTTGAGGAATAAGCTGGCCAGTAACTCAACTGGGTATTTAGGTCGTGGTGAAAGTCCCCTTTCCAGGGTGGTAATTTCCCGTTATCTGCAGTCCATACAGCCTGAAGCGAGATTGGCGGGGCATCGGCCCTGGCGGCTGAACCAAATTTATACTGTTCAAGATACCATTGTTTTTCAAGAACCGTATCGGGGATGCTGATGGCTGATTTTGTCCAGAATGTTCTCCACCAAACTGAATGTGATTGCGAGGCAACCTCAAATTTTGTATCCTTCAATTGCTCCGTCACAAGTTCAGAAGCTGTTTTGCCCCCCTCTTTCTCTGAAGATGAGGAGGTAATGGTCCACACTCCGGTAAGGGTATTCCCTGAATATTCCCAGGAAACGGCCACTTCATACTCAAATCCGTTCCACCCTTTTTGCCTGTAAACTAATTTATTGGGCCTCTCCACCACTTTCCCCTGCTCATACCCGAGTCGTTGCAGATCCTGACCGGCAACAGGATCGTTGGCATCACTTGTTTCTGATTTCCGGTATTGAGGCGGGATCATTACAGGAACAAAGGTCTTTGAAACGTGTTCAAACCTGAACCACCCGCCCGGTTGGGAAGCATGAACAAAAGTCTGAAGGCTTGCTCCATTTTTCCACTTCGTTTCACAAACCGCATTCTTCAGGGTCAGACGAACCGAAGTTATTTCACCCAGGCTTTTCGTATCAAATTCGATGGCTGCCCCCGGGATTTTAGAGGGAGCAGGGAGCTGGTCATAAGGGGCGTCAAACAGGTTCTGTACTGCTTTGTAATTATTCTCTTTAACCTGCTGCTGTACCCATTTGAAACTGAATTCGGGTTTTGTGAAGTTTTCCATGGGGCGCAAATCCCACAAATCGGCACGATCCAGGGAAAGGCGAAGATAATCCTCTTTTTGCCAAACCAAAGCACCGAGCATTCCGTTTCCCAAAGGAATCCCTTCGTCCCATGAGGTTGCCAGGCGGGAGAACCGGAGGTCGTGTTTTGAAACAGAAGGCATTGCCAGTGAAGGAGTAAATATCCCGGGAATCAAAAACAGGATAATCAGTGGATTTAGAGGCTTCATTCTTTTATTTTTTTTCACGAAGATATAACAACCATCCTTTTTTGGGCTCGACAGATATTGAATCACCCGGGTTAAAGGTTGCCCAATTTTGGAAATCCTTTATTTCAGGTGCCACAAGAACGGCTTTTGCCGGGTCGATTCCCAGTGTTTTCCAGTCAAACCGGAATAAAAACTTCACCGGTTTATCGTTCCAGCTGGCTACCGAGATCAGGGAAGAGTCCACTTTTTGATATAAAGTAGCATGAATTCCCGGTTGCGTGGTTGTGACCGGGCAATCCTTTTCCCAATATCCTTTCATCGTGGCAGATTCAATGCCGAATTCATCCCATATTTTCCAAACCGGACGCGGGTCACATTTCAAACCTTCGGTAGTCCACGGATGACGGACAGTCATGCCGAAAACCATTCCCCGCCAACGGTTCCCACCCCCCTGGAGCATGTCACCCATCAATCCGAATGGGATACCTGAAACCTCAACGAGCCAGTTTTCAGCGGGCATATGATCGTACTGGAAACTCTCCCCAAACCATAGCTTATCGATGTAAGGGAAATATTCGGCATATTGATTGGCCGGACCGATCGAGAAACCGGTATTTGAATGCAAATCAAGCAGGCAGCCCGGCTTTTCATGATCGAGAACTTTCCGGATCCGTTTGACAGTTCTGCGGTCATAGGAGACATCATCGAGGTAAAGCCCGTCAATATCCACATTCCGGACCAGCCACGCCAGCCCTTCGATATAATAATTGTACCAGCGCGAATCCCCAGTGGCATTCACAATGGAGGCATCAGCACTTTTGTCCGGGAAATACTGGTACCATTGCGGTCTGTAGCCGTCGATGAGGTGTTCGCGCAGCCAAGGGTAGCCGCCACCTTTGCCCTCACCCAGAATTTCGCTTCCAAGACTTCGCAGAGCCCAGAATTCAGTGGTATAATTGGTCAGCTCACGGATGGTGTAATAAATTTTCACCTTCTTTCCCTTTGCATGCAGCTGTTTTACAAACCATTTCATCGAATCAACCGCAATGAATGGGTAGTTGATATGAGGATTAAAGTTGTTTGCATGGTGCAGGTTGACCACTTTTACCCCGCAGGAGAGGTCATCATCGGTTGGCATCGGGTTGCCCCCGTTGTGATAATACCGGTCGGTAAACTGACTTTTGGTATTGATCTTTTTCACTGGAGTCATTAATAGTGACCACTCGAAATCGAGGTTTTCGCCGGTTTTCAGTTCCCGCTTTCCGCTGTAAACGACAGCTTTTGTTTGAGCAGCACTTTTTTCAATCCGGAAACCGCCATTATCCCGGTTATACCACGATTCAGGCGGAGCAGGGTGATAGAGATTCAATAAAGGACCATTGTAGGTTCCGCCCCTGAGTTCGCACCAGATTCCGGCATGGGTATCCCCAATCCAGAAACTGTCATGGGGCCCCTTCCATTTCGCATCAAGGCTTTGCGGAACAGTCGTGCCGGGCAAGTCCATACCCATCATATATTCGGCAACTTCGTTTCTGACAGGTATTTCAAGCCTGATATCGGTGATGCTTACATCATTCAGCGCCTCAAGGTGGATTTTATAGTTAATGTAACCATCCGATTCAATGACACCAACCCCCGAAATCCGGAAATTGTTAGAAGTGCTGTTCCATCCCCCGGACATAGCCCCGGGTTGATTTTTCAATAGTTTGACATCCTGGGGCAAGGAAAATTCTTCCTTCCCTTTTGGAGTTTCAACTTCAAAGGAGATCGGACTGGTTAAAAGTTCGGTTCCTGAAATCCGGATTGAACCCGGCATCCCTCCCTTGTCCATCTTCAGTATTTTATCGGTGAGCCGGTAAGTCAAATTACCCAAAAACTCAATCGCATCATACGGTCTTGTCGGCTGGTCATCGATTCCCCGATTTGAGTTGAGCCATCGCAGCCGGGAGTGTCGCCAGGGTTCGCTGTCTCCACGGTCGGGCAGGACTTTTTCACCTATTTTCAGGTTTACATCAACAGATTGCGAATTACTGTTTTCCGCAACTATTTTGATTATTCCACTGTAAATCCCTGCCGGGATCTCTTCGGGAATGTCAATTCCAATCCAAAGTGGCTGGACGTCACCCTGTTCAATATCGATCCTTTTTTCAAAAGGTTCTCCGTAAGGCCCGATGCCACCGGTATTGAAACAGGTAAGTGCCGAAACGGGGATTTTGAAATTGGGTCCGGCAAGGGAAGAAAACTCCACTTTGACATTCTTCAGCTCCTTTTTTGAGGCAAAAACCCCTATTTGAAAAGCATAATATTCGTTTCTGCAGGCTTCACCATGGAACAAGCCTGAAGGACCTTTTTCGACCCATTTCAATGGAATCTCATCCTTCATCCGGATCGGAAATGTTCTATCTTCCGGAAAAATAAGGTAGTCAGATTTGAACTTTGCGAGGAAGGCCTTTTTTTCCGGAACTATCGGGATCACTTCCATGGGATAAAAACTGTCGAAAGTAGAGCGTGACTGGATTCCAATCACTTTCAGCTGAGGGAAGCTGATCACTTTGGACCCCGTTCCTACCTGATTTTTATTCTTCCATTCCAATGACGGGGCATCTTCAGGTTTAAGGTAATCTTTATCATAATTTCCATAATTCTTCTGAACTTCGTACGGCATGTAGTAAAAATAATAGGTTCCGGGTTTGATCACCGGACCAAAAAGAATCCGGCACCGTTCATTATTCACTTCCAGACGGTAAATATTTGGAATAGTATCCCCCATTTCAGCCGACACGATCAGAAACCTTTTTTTTGCTGTTCCCGGACCATGTCTGCGCCATACAAGATCCAGACCTACAATATCTGTTGCCTCTAATATTTCAAGCACTGCTCTGTGATTCCCGAAGGATTCAGGCCACATTGAATTTGGAACCGAATACTGGGGCTTAATCGGACTGTTGCCAAAGCATACGTAAGTAAAACCAACAAGAAGAATAAAATAAATTGCTCTCATTTATGAATCAGATTTTTAAGTTTCGCATGGTTTAAAAATATTCCGGGGTCTGATCATTGCCCTTTCAGTCCATAGACCACTCACTGATTAGAAAAAGTTGCCAGGTACGTTGTTCCAGTTTATCTCCTTTTTCAATTCCCCATCGGCTTTTGATCATCGAACCCAAAATTCCTGTTGCTTCCCATTCCTGTGATCCTTACCTCCTTGGTGCTTTTGATTATGATCTCCGGCATAATCCGTTGTCCGGCAGGATGAATCAGCCCCGGGTCATCGGCCCGTGGATTTTTAATGGTAGGTGCTATTGGATAAGCATTCATCAATTCACCCGGATAAGGGACTAAGAGTTGTGTCAGATCTGATAACGGCAATGTATTTGATAACCATTTTCTCTCATCCTCCCGGTGCAGGATAACAGGCGACCTGTGGTGCTGGATTTTTTGGGTCACCTCGTTGGCCACTGTCGTGATTATGGCAAAGGAATAGATTAATTCACTTGTTTCAGGATTTTTCCAGCAGTCCCAAATTCCGGCGAAGGCAAAAGGGCGAACCTGGTTCCGCAGATATACCACGAAAGGTTTGTTCAGTTTTTCCTTTTCAGGCCCTTCAATAAAAGCATCGGCCGGAATCAGACACCTTTGACTTCGGATTGGTTTCCTGAAAGCAGGTTTAGTTATGATCCCTTTTGAACCTGTATATGCCGGGTTATTGTCGGAGTTGTGATCTCCTTCGGAACGGGCGTTTATAAGCAGAGTAGGTTTACTCATCCAGGATGGAGTCATTCCAAAGCGGAATAACTGAATTTCATGAGGGTGGTCATTGGTTATTACGGGAGCAAATTTCCCGGGAGCAATGTTGTAAGAGGGTTTCAGACTAATCGTATCCGGGACGAGCACCCCGAACCGTTTTTCCAGAACCTCGGCCTTCTGGATAAGAATATATCTGCCACACATCTTAGGATTGTTTTTATATTAATCTTTTTCTTTTTTCCTCAAATACATTTCATGCTCCTTCCGATATATTTCACTGCGCGAGAGTAGAAGTTCAAAAGTGATCACCTGATTTTCAACTCTGTAAATAAAAATTAACCGGTAATCTCCTATTTTTATGCGGTAGGAATTTTGGGAACCAACCATCTTTATGCAGTCGGATAAGTTTGCCAAATCTTCTACCTGCATCACCTCCTTTAGGATATGTTGGAGAGATTTTTTATACTTACCCGTAAGTTTATAGGCTGCTTTTACAAATTGTCTGGAATATTCAACGTTCATAACCCAAGCCAGGCTTCAAATGCAGATTTTTCGTCCGAAGAGACAATTTCTTTGCTTTCCGGATTCTTTAGGAAATCCCGGTAAATCATTTCTTCAGTAAGCATTTTAGCTTCATTATTTAAAATAGTTTCGATGTAAGCTTTAAGATTTTTCCCGTTTGCCGAAGCCAGAACAGATAGTGCACGAAAAGTGTCCTCCGACAAATCAATGTTTTTTCTCTTCTTATTAGATATTATAGTTGCACTCATGATTTTTACTGTAAATATACATCGTATACATGAGATATACAAATATTGCTGAATTTTAGCTTTAGATCTTTGTATTAGTTTATAGTTATCAGTTTATTTAAACTCAATTCTAAGCTGCGGATCCTTTTCCCTGTTGGCAAAATACTTTTCCACGATATCTTCAATCTCCCTTACACAACGGGTACATCCTGTGCCTGCCTGAGTAAATTTCTGAACATCAGAAGTGTTAAGGGCACCCGCCCTTAAAATCTTTAGGATTTCCTCTGCTGAGACGTGATTGCACAAACAGACCAGCCGCTTTGAACTCATCCTCAGTATTGTTTAAAGTGACTTACCTTCAAATTTAAGGTCGAAAACAACCACTTCAGGAGTATTTCCCAGCCTGACAGGTGGTCCCCAGGAACCAAAGCCGGAAGAAACATAAAAATTGGTATTCCCCTTTTTAAGATATCCCCAGCTTAATTCGAAGACGGCTTTGGTAATATAGTTTAAAGGCCAGAGCTGACCGTGGTGGGTATGTCCTGAAAATTGCAAATCAACACCTTCATCTACAGCTTCTTCCAGATTAAAGGGTTGATGATTCATCACGATAACCGGAAAGGTTTTATCCAAACCAACCATTAATTCTTTTAAGGTCTTACGTCTGTTTTCCTCACCCATCTGGCGGTTGTCACGGTCATCGCGCCCGATAACCTGCACTCCGTTGGGTAAAACCAGTACCTTATCGCGTAGTTCCTTGATATTTATACTTTCAAGGTAAGGCAAGGTCTTTTGGATACCACCGATATATTCGTGATTTCCAGGAATAGCGTAGACCCCCATCACTGATTTGATCTCCTGCAAATGTTTTCCCAGGTTTTTTCGAAGCACTGAAGCAATGTCTCCATCAACCAGATCACCACAAAGCAAAACTAAATCAGGTTTCTGAGCATTGATAAGCCGGACTAATTTAGCTTCGCGGTTCTCACCGATTAACGCCCCGAGATGGATATCGGAGGCCATCACAATCCTCATCGAATGACTTCCTGTAATTTTCTTGGGAATAGAGAGGGAGAATTTTCTGATCTGTGTATTCAATGCATTAATATGCCCCGCCACAACGAGGCACGAAACCAGGGCTACAGTCCCTAAACCAAGCCTGAAACGGAAAAGCTGGGTTAATTCCGGAAGGAAGTGGAAAAAATGATTGGCCAACCGGATTACATCAAACACGAGCAGCGTGAGTGCAAAATAGAGCATAAATGCAAGCCAGAAGGCCCCGACACGGTATATCCATTCGCTGATAAGTGAAGAACGCGTATGTTCCAGAATCTCCCCAATTACAAAACATGAGACAACGACCCAAAACAGTATGAAATAGGCTCTTTTCCATCCGGGAGTTATAGAAAATGCCTGTAAACCTCTGGAGTAAATATAAAAATTGAACGAGAAGTAGATCAGTAAAGCTGTTCCGAAAAAGATTAGAAATGATGTTAGACGCATAAATGGGAATATTTTGTTCAAAAATATACTTTATCAAAGACTATAACGGCTACTGTTGCCAAAAGTTTATATCCCTTTTTTTGGAGATTTTATTAACACCATTTTTTTATCTTTGCAAATTATCAAATTAATCGTTGAATGAGATATTTCGTAATCGTAGGTTCGCTTTTCGCTCTCATGCTCTGGTCGTGTAATAACGGAAACCGATGTTACGATTCGGTTGATACGTTGATGGTTACTTCCTTCTCCATTGATGGGTTTAAGACAATTAACAGTTTGGTGATCAATGGAGTAAATCGAAGCGATCTTGGTGACACCCTGGTCAACGACTCATCCTCAGCCCTGACCAAAAGCTATAATCTACCCCTTTCGTTAACCGCCGATTCTACCGGATTCGTAATAAAGACAAACGGGACTACTGACACCCTTTATATCCGGCATACCATGAGCCTGGTATTTGTATCCAGGTATTGCGGATTTGCGCCAGATTATGTTCTTCTGGGTTCCCGGCACACTCCGGGCATCGATTCTGTGAAAATCTTCCATCCAAAGGTCAATCCATCATCAATACAGCTAGCACCGAATGGTCAAAATATTACTATCTATTTTAGCTCTGCTCGTCATTAGCAGTCAAACGGTTTTTTCACAAACCAAGAGCGACGTGTGGCGATACGAAGGTCCCCGTGTAGGACTTGATTTGTCTCGCTTTCTGTTGAATAGCATGCAAAGTGGTAAAACCACCGGTTGGGAAATTCAGGGAGATATTCCCTACAAGGGGAGTTTGTTTCCCACTTTTGAAACGGGAATGCAATCAATGAATGACAAGCATGATAATTTTCATTATAAAAACAGTGGCAATTATGCCAGGGTGGGAATTGACATGAATCTTGGAAAATTCGAATCTTTGAAAGATCACGATTTTGTTTTTGTTGGAGCCCGTTTAGGCTATTCGTTGTTTAACCAGCAAACAGATAGTGTTTACAATACTAACTATTGGGGTTCGACTATTACTTCCTTCCCGCGACGGTCGATGAGTGCCAATTGGGCAGAGCTGGTATTTGGAATGAAAGGGGAAATATTCCCTAATTTCTTTTTTGGATGGTCACTCCGGGCAAAAGTCCTTCTTGCCGTTACCAAAGATGCCCATATCAAACCATATGTCATCCCCGGAATCGGCAATACCTCAGGTGGAACTCCATTTGATTTTACGGTCGGTGTTTATTACCGCTTCCCAATCTTCAAGTCTAAAAAAATGCCAAAGCCTATCAAGATGGGGGGAGCGAAGCATCCGGGCATAAATAACGGGACTGATACCAATGATCAGAACGGCTCAGGCAGAAGTCATTCAGGCAGAAGCGGCCAGTATTAGAACAGTGGGAATTAAGGACGATAGGACTTGCTCATCGAGGTCGGAGTGCAAATAATACAATCGGCCAACCCGGTGTTATCTTTTTCCAACTCATCAACAGAATCCTGTTCAGTCGAACTAATCGTAAATATTTTTAACGATGGGTTCGATTTCTTAAGGTACCATTCGATGCCCTGGTGATGGTCGCTATGATACGAACCATTAAAATGAATCAAAAGCTTTCCTGCAGAAAAATTCTTTAAAATAAAATAAGCCATGGTCGCATCTTTGATGGCTTGTGACTTGGGCAGGTTTTGTCCACCGTGACCTTTTGCCTGTGTAAAGATATCTTTGTAACAAGTAAGTGTACTGTCATATTGAATCGGCAGAGGGGATATCCATTTTTTAGCCTCCTCACTAATACTGTCCAATTTCTGCAAACCTTTGGTATAAACCATGTTTGCATACCGTCTTGGAATGTTTGCTGCAACGAAGCGAAGTTTGTTCTTTCGGGCAAAATCCAACAAAGGCTTATAGTCACTGGGAAAATTTGTCCAGAGTTTCGCCTCATCTTTAAGGGTCTTTTCTGAAACTGCACCGGAGAGGTATTCTTCAACTTTAATCTGATCATCCGACTCAAACATCTCAGCACTAAGGATCAGATTCTCCTTTTTATCTGAATACAGATCTTTCGTCAGTTCCTGTTCCAGCCAATGATCTATCGGATTGTCATGTTGTTCGCCAAAAAGAATGATATCTGCCTCTTTTGCAGTTTCCAGTAGTCTTGAATATTGGATTTCATGCCCGTTGTTATTGAATAATTGATAGGCTTTTTTATCACTCTTGAAAGCAAATATGGTTAGGGAAACCATGGCCAGAATCATAAATTTCTTCATAGGAGATTGTTTTAATGGGAATACCAAAGATATAGATAATTTTACTCATTAACCCAACCAAGCAAAAAGGTCCTGCCCTTTTTGGGTAATCTGGATTTGCTTTTGTCACCTCTTAGCGATGACGACATGCGGATCGATTCGGATGTCATTTTCTCTTCTCCGAATTAAATCTTTATTCATATCTTTGAGTAGTAAATAAATGGAAAGGATGTGATTTTATATTTTAGAAGATTGGCAGGTAAGCCATTCGAAAATCACAGCTTAGGGTTTCAAACAATATATTAAAGAATGAAGAAATATTTAATTTTATTCCTCGTTATCTTGCTGGATATCATTTCATTGTCTCTTTTTTCAGCTCAATCTGCCCAGAAGGAGATCAAAAATGTAAAAGTCTATTACGAAAAAGGGATGTTCGGTGGATGGCCGGCGAATTTTGGAATATGGAATTGGGGGAATGAGATTTTAGTGGGTTTTGCCAAGGGATATTACAAGGATCTTGGTCCCAAAATGCATAACATTGACCGTAATAAGCCGGAGCTCCATCTTCTGGCGCGATCACTCGATGGGGGTGAAACCTGGAAAATTGAAGATCCATGCAGCTCAGGGAGGGGAGACTTGTTTGTTCCAAATCATGGAAGCTATCATGGAATTGAACGGACAGACGTTAAACTTGAGAAGGTGGTGCCTTGCAAAGGAATCAATTTTGAGAATCCCAATCTGGCGTTTACACTTCGTATGACCAATACGGATGGCGGAGAATCCCGTTTCTGGTACTCCTATAACAGGGGCCACAGTTGGAAAAGACCAAGTTTGCTTCCTGATTTTAATACTTTTGGGACTGCAGCACGAACTGATTATATTGTTGATGGCAAGAAAGAATGTACGCTTTTTATTACCGTCTCTAAATCAGATCATAAGGAAGGAAGGGTGATGTGCGTCAAAACTACTGACGGAGGAAAGAATTGGAACTTTGTGTCGTGGGTGGGTCCGGAGCCCAGGGAGGGGTATGCTATAATGCCAGCTTCGGCCCGCTTATCCAAAAATGAGGTGTTGGTTACCATACGTCGGAATACCCACATATCAGCCTATTTTTCCCCGGATAACTGTAAAACCTGGAACCGTTTGATTAATCCGGTTGAAGATACAGGTGAAGGGAATCCTCCCGCGATGATAAAATTGAAAGACGGAAGAGTTTGTCTTGCCTATGGAAGCCGCAAAAAACCATTCAGCATTTGTGCAAAATTAAGCAGCGATAAAGGTCAATCATGGAGTAATGCCTTTACACTTCGCAGCGATGGTTCAGGAAGAGATATGGGTTATCCCAGAATCGTTCAAAGGCCTGATGGCAAAGTTATAGTGGTTTACTATTTCCAGGATGAAAAAACCGGTCCCGAGCGTTATATCGGCTGCACAATTTGGAGCCCGCCGGCTATTTAAATAATTATCAATTAAGAATGTTCAATGATCTTCCCGTTTGATTATCTGTTATTTATGAAAAATTATTTACATTGCATTATTGCGGTTAATAGCAAGAAATCCTAATTTTATGACCAAAAACCCGGAGCAAATTTGCAGATATTTTAGTGGGCATTTAGTTTTTTTATTTGACATAAAATCTATCTTGGCAGAATAGTTAATAATGCCACTCTTCCCGAAAGTAAATGGCATTATTTGAAGAATATTTCAGTATAAAACTTTAAAAAAGCGACGACTATGGCAAAGCTTACACAAGAGATGAAGGAGATGATTTTGACGCAACAATGTTTCCTGGCAACAGTGAGTACCCAAGGAGTTCCCAATAATGCCCCGAAACGTTCAACCAGGGTATTTGATGATGAGACCCTGATATTTAATGAAGGTACAGGTGGCTTAACTTTCAGGAACATCCTGGATGGTTCGAAGGTAGCTGTTGCTGTTGTCAACCGGGAGATTCTTGATGGCTTCCGGTTCCTGGGAACACCTGAGGTTTTAACAAACGGAGCAGTTTATGAGAAAGCTGCAGAAGCAGCCACCAAAGCAAACATGCCTCGCCCAAAAGCTGCGATACTTGTTCATATTGATGAAATATTTAGTCTCAAACCAGGACCTGGAGCTGGAAAGAAAATAGCCTAAACACTTTTTTCATCATTTTCATCTGTTCAATCCGCTTTTATCAAAGGCGTTTCATACTTCTCCCCGGTTTGTTTAATCAGGGATATCATTGAATATGAAGACTTAGTAGTGAAAGAGTTTCAAAGTAGCCATGCAAATATGCCAATGATCTGTATGTCTAATCATCAGTTTAAAGTCAGCTGTTATGGATAGATTACTTCTCCTTTTAATCGTTTTATGGGGTGCCGGGGGTTGTGCTTTAAGTCAACGGCAAGCCATCCCATACGGGAATAATGACCCTGCAGGTCAATATTTTGATATCCGGGGGATTAAAATGTACTGCGAAGTTTATGGAAACGGTCAGCCTCTGTTGATGATTCATGGCAATGGTGGCTCAATAAATGCCTTTAAAAACAACATTGATTTCTTTGCCAAAAAGTACCGGGTAATTGTAGCAGACAGCCGCGCACAAGGTAAATCGGTTGATTCACAGGATTCCCTGAGTTTCGAAATGATGGCTGATGATGAAGCTGCCCTCCTGAATGCGATGCATATTGATTCTGCATATGTTCTGGGCTGGAGCGACGGAGGAATTAATGCTTTACTATTGGCAATGCGACATCCGGAAAAAGTAAGCAAACTCGCCTCAACCGGGGCAAATCTGTGGCCTGATTCAACAGCTATTATACCATCGCTTTGGAGAAGTGATAAAAAGTATTTTGAGAAAACTGATCCCCATGGGTTAAAAACATCAAAGGAGAAAAATGACTGGAAATTATTTTTGCTCGATTGGTACCAACCCAATATTCCACTAAATGTATTGCATACAATTCAATGCCCCTCATTGATTATCGGCGGGGACCACGATCTGATACGGGTAGAACATACTGCAGCGATTTATGAGAACATACCTAACGCATATTTGTGGATTTTACCTAATTCAAGTCATGGAACATTAATTGATCACTTCGATGAATTTAACCGGAAAGTAGATGAATTTTTCTCTTCTCCGTTTCATAAGTGGTAAATGAAAGAGGTTATTAAAAAATTGAGATTCAAATCGGATTGTGCAGTAATTAATGCCCCTGCAGATTTAAAGCGGGAGTTTGTGAGCCTTGGGTGTTCAACCGCATTAGATCCGGAGGTTAAAAGTCGAAATACCCTGATTTTTATAAGAAATTTCAATGATTTTGAAGACTTTCTAAAATTCCGCATTAAAGAAATTGAGTCAGACGGCAATTTGTGGCTTGCCTATCCCAAACAAAGCTCGGGAATTAAGAAAGACATCAACAGAGATATTTTGCGGATAAATGCTGGACCATATGGAATTGCCACAGTCGCCTCTATTTCGATCAATGATACCTGGAGTGCACTGCGTTTCAGACCAATTGATAAGATGGGAAAATAACCGAAAAATCTCAGTTTAATCTTTCTATATTCTTTTGATCTATAATTCCAGCCTCTATGCCAGGGTTAAGAACTACGGGATGGTGCTTTTTTTGTATCTTCATGTTAATCATCTCGACGAGTAATGAGAAAAATACGGCAAAGTAGACGTAGCCTTTAGGCACCTCGATATGGAACCCTTCCAATACCAGCATAAATCCAATCAGGATTAAAAAGGAGAGTGCCAAAATCTCGATCGTGGGGTGTCTGGCAATGAATTTGCCAATTTTATCGGCAAAGAAAATCATGATAAAGAGAGAAATAATGACGGCCAGGATCATGATTGAGAGTTGGCGTGTTAGTCCGACAGCCGTCAGTATGGAATCAAACGAAAAAACAATATCCAGCAGGATAATTTGAATAACCACCTTTGAGAGGTCTGATTTACCATCAGACTTACCTGTTTCGTGAAGATTTTCCATCTTTGTATGGATCTCGGACGTGCTTTTAGCCAGAAGGAACAGCCCTCCACTCATCAGAATTAATTCCCGAATACTGAATCCCAGGCCAAAAACCGAAAATAGCGGTTCTATCATGCTTTTGGTCATCCAGGAGATAACAGTCAAAAGGATTATCCTGAAAACAAGTGCAATACTCAGCCCTAATCGTCTGGCATATTGCTGATTATTTTCAGGAAGCCGGTTGGTAACTATGGATATGAAGATGACATTGTCCACCCCCAGAACAATCTCCAGAAAGGTGAGCATCAACAAGGCAATCCAGGCTTCAAAAGTGAAAAATAGCTCCATTTCACAAATATAAAAACATTCTGATTAGCGTGTCCTTTAAAATCATGGTCCAGTGAGTTATTTGTATTTTAAAGGACGAAAAGGGAGATGATCCAAATGCAGCCAAAAACAGTGATGCCCATAATGACGGTTGCCGTTGAATAGACTTTTAAAGTAACCTCAGTTTGCAGGTCAGAAAACCTGGTAATTACCCAGAAATAAGCGTCATTAGCATGGGAAATCATCATTGAGCCTGCTCCCATGGCCAGGGAGGCAAAAAGTCTTCCCATCCCAAACATCCCGCCGGATGCAACAATGATCAAAATTGGGCCTGCCTTTTCGATTGCAGTTTCGAATATCGCATTCAGATTTTTTATCCCCTTATCCACTAAAAGAAATAAGGAGAATAAAACACCGACAAACAATGCAATGACAGGTTGTCCGACTAACTGTGCGAATTTGACAAAAATATTTTGATCTTTCCATCCCCAAAGGCTAATCACTGATGTAATTGTGATAAGCAAAAGAGGAAGTAAAATGGGCAAGAGAGATAGAAACACCGGAGGAAGTTTCCTTTGTCCACTATCGATTATTTCAGGTATAAAATGAGCATGTTCATAATCTCTATCTTTGGTCATCATATACGTCCAAAAATAGGCGATCACGGCTCCGGGAATTGCAAAAATAATTCCGGCCAGGATAAAGTATCCCAAATTTACTTTCATAATTCCAGCGGCGGCCAAAGCACCCGGATGAATGGGCACCAGGCAATGAACTGAGTACAGGGAACATGCCAGCACAATAGCTATCATCGGCATGGCAATTTTTGATTTGGCACTAAACGATTTAGCCAGGCCGCTTAAAATAATGAAACCCGAATCACAAAAAATGGGTAATCCGGCTACAAAACCTGTAATTCCCAAAGCAACAGGGGCGTGTTTTGTGCCTGTTTTGGACAGCATATAATTTGCAATACTCAATGCACCACCCGTTTTATCCAGTACTGCAGCGATGATTACTCCAAATATGATTAGCAGCCCGATAGACCCCATTGTACTACCAAAACCTTCCTTTAAAATTTTCACAATATCGGAATTTGGAATGGCTGTTACCGCCAAAAACAGAGAAACCAGAAAAAGCGAAATAAACGGATTCAGTTTCAGGCTTGAGGTAAAATAAATAATAACCAAAATACTGAAGAGCACCAAAAAAGAAATCGTTAAAACACTCATTTTATTTAGTTTAGTTCTTATTTTCTCTTCTGATCTTCCAGCCGAAACTCCTTTTTCTCTTTTTGATCCTCCCTCATCTCTTTCTCATCGTCCATCAATGGACTATTTTTCACTGCTTTCCAGTCAAATTTCTCATCCAGTGGGGTTAAAGCCTTAGTAGGATTAAAAATCCGGGCATCCACAGATATGGCATTATAAGGGGTGAAATCCGGTTTTGAAGTAAAGAAATCGGCAAAATCGTTGGCAGCTGCATCATATTGATTCAGATAGGGTATCCCAAGCACATTCCAGAAGGTTTTAAAGATACTTCCAAAACTGTAATGAATCGATGAAACGTAATTCCTTTTGGTATAAGGCGATATAACCATTAGGACGCTTCGGTGTGCATCGATATGATCCACCCCGTTTTGAGCATCATCCTCCGTAATTACGATGGCCATATTCTTCCAGTAAGCAGTGTGGGACAAGTACTCCACAATGCGTCCAATCGCGAGGTCGTTATCGGCCATATAGCTTTCCCTGAACGGAAACCCGGCTTCCGGACGTTCATCTGCACCATGATCGTTGGGTATAATCACTGTAAGCAGCGACGGCATTGTGCTACCAGACTTAATCCACTTTTCATCAAATTCATTGATAAACTGATGAATCCGGAATTGATCAGGTATTGCCATATTAAAAGTTGGATATTTTTTTGAAGTACGGGAGAACATTGGCAACGGAAGGGGATAATTGACATAATGTCTGATCCCGGTATATTTGAATGATACGTCATAAAATGAAGGGTCGAACATCACGCCAAAACCAAAGTTGAAAAATTCAATCTTGTTTCTTTCAAGGTGCTCCCACATTGATCCTGCCTCATTGTAATCCTACGGATAAATGGCTCCTGCTGATCCGTTCATAGCCAGACTTCCAGGAGCCTTTGAGCTTGCCTTATAATAACGGTTGCCGCCATAACTTGCAGGTACCGTTGTTTCCACCCATTCATTCGGATAGGTATCAGCAAGCCACCGGTGCCCGTCGGCAGAAACATCCGAATCGACATAAAAATTATCGGCCAATGCAAATTGAGTCGCCAGTTTCAGGTGATTGGGCATAACAGTCGCATTTGTTACGCAAAAATCTTTTTTCCTGTTGGTAAAGTTGACCCCATAGCCGTATCGTGCAAGCGAGGGATCACCATCTCCTTTTTTAAGTTGTCCGAATATCTCATCGTAGGTACGATTCTCCTTCGAGATTAAGACCAGGTATTTGATGGGTGATTCTTTCTCGCCCCCAAACACCGGAATTGGATTGTCCCCTCTTCGCTTTTGAACAACGTTATAATCTTCAATACGGTAGTTGTTATCAATTACTTTTTTCGTTAGCGAAACCAACTGCTGATTGTCTGGAATTGGCATCACTGATACGGACCCCTTCATCAGATTCCCGATATAACTACCTTCCTTCCTCTCCACATAATTCCTGCCTCCGTTTGGTCCGCTCCCAAATCCTTTAGCATTGCCCACTATCAGCGATTTACCGTCAGGAGCAACCTCGAGTTTCGAAGGAAACCAGCCTGCAGGAATGTGTCCGATAACCTTCAAGGTTGGAATATCAATTACACCTATCGCATTTACGCCCGATTCAGCAACATACAGCCTTTTCTGATCAGGAGAGACTGCAAGTCCGAATGGAATTACTCCCCTGAACTGTTTTACGGCTGGAGTTAGCTTCAGAGGGATTTCTGCCGCAATCGTATCATGGGCGAGGTCTACCACCGATATATTGTCGTTTGTCCCGTTACTGACAAATACGTACTGATCTGTAACTGCCAATGAATTAGGACTTGAACCTCCCACAGCAGGAATCCCTTCAATTTTTTGTCCGACAAGGGTTCCCGTTTTTATTTTGACCTGAATTGCGGGTTTAACCGGATTCTTTAAAGAATAAGACCAAACCGAAAATGATTCGGGGACATTCGGATCACCCAGACCGGGGATATTGAACGAATCAATGACTAGCCCGTTCTTCATCTCTAGGGTTCCAAAGCCGAAAGGGGGGAATTCGAGCGCCTTTTTATAATCACTCCGGGCTTCGAGATTTCCGATTTTACTGTATTCGAACATCCCCACATTAGTCACATATACCTTCTCTCCATTGGGGGAAAGGATTACTCCAAACGGGTACCTGCCTGTATTGGTACTTCCTACAAGTTTTTTGGATTGTGTATCAATAACCAACAACCGGAATAACATCTGATCTACTGCATATAAATACCGGCCATCCCTGTTAAGTTTCAGATCACCGATATAACCGTCGGGCGTTTTTTGGCCGGTTTCAGAGACTGAACAATCTATTGAATCAAGTTTAGCTCCTGATGTCACTGAAAACAAATAGACCTTATTCTCCTCTCCGCCGGAGACATAGACAATTTTATTGTCCGGGGAAACCGCTACTCCCATGAACACAGAGGCCAATATCCCATTGTCAGTCGAGGCACCCGGTGGAACCTGTAAAACTACCGGGTGAGGAGAGTTTAGGTTTTTTATAATTGAAATTGAAAGCGGGGAGGTGCCTGAATTGGCAGTTACCGCCACGGTACCGTCTTTGCTCAGGGTCAATCCGTACGGATGGGGAGCAACTTCGACCGAATTCCCGTAAGGGGTTATGATCCGGCCATTCGGGATTACGGTTTTCCCTGTTTTGTGAATTTGCGTTACCAAACTTCCCGAAGGTGAAGAAACGACACTTAATCCGGGCGATATTTGCTGGGCTATTAAATGATTAAATGTCAGGCACAAGATCAATATAATAGCTGAGTTCAATTTCATAATATCTGGCTTTTAAAATTAGATTTGATTTTGGACAAGTGACTAAAATGCTTCCTTGAATTTGTCTTCAATATCATCACGGAGAAAAAAACGGGTTCCACTCTCGCTGAGATCCAATCCCACTATGCCAATTACAATCAAATTGACAAGGATCTTTTCCCCTTTCCATCGGGGAAGTTTTGCTTTTCGTACGAATTGATTCAGAGAAAGATGCTGATCTGATTCCAGTAATGTGAGAAGTCGTTTTTCCTCATCTGTAAATCGAATGAACACCCCGCTGGGATTTTTCTGCTGCTCCCAAACCTTCAGCAAAATTCCGGGCGCAAGGATATTCTGGTCATCTTTACGGATATAGACCAACCACTTACCCTCATCATTCTGGGCAAAATGAGGAATATCAGTGCTTTTGGGGATCGCTATTTCGAGGACTGTCTTTCCTTCGATGAGCCACTGCTGGGTCTGAAAATTAATGGGCGGTTTGCTGTATAATTTTGCGGCGGCCTCTGCCATATAATACTCTTCATCAGATTTCACACCTGCAACTGACCCGTTATCCCTGATTCCTAGCAATAAACGACCTCCGTCGGCATTGGAGAATGCGACCATCGACCGGGCAATCTTGCGCGAATCATTGATACAATATTTAAAATCCTGCCGTTGATGTTCACCTTCGGCAATCATTTTCATCAGTTTCAGGCTCATTTCTTCAATAACTTATAGTACTTCCAATTTGTTTAAGCAACAGGTAACTGGCGGCTGGCAGGTTTTAGCTGTACAAAATACAAATTGCACCTGATTTATCCTACTATATACAGCCTGGTTGTTTGCTTATCATCACTATCACTCGCCCAATATCAGCGAGTTCTAATAACTATGTAAATGATAATCATGAGCAAAAATCTACTTTAAAAGTGAGCCAGTTGCCAATCGCCATCAGCTAATAAATCACCTTCATTACACAATTAGCACAGTCAAAATCGAGTTTTAACTCGTTTTTCCCGTCATTCAGAAGAAACGGTTCATTAAAATTCTCAGGTTTGGTACCGCCGTATTTCGGACAAAATCCGAGCTGAAATTTCAGACAATGCCTGGTGGTCATCACCGTTTTACCATGATATTCCGAAAGTTTCTCAAAAGCCATTTCCGGATTCTCAACCCCGTGACGCCGGAAAAACTGCAAGGCAAGCCTGTTGCTGATGTTCCCTTCATATCCGATATGGGTTGAGGGGTATGGAAAATTGTTTGGTATGTTAATCACCTGACAGGTTTTTTTTATCATTCTCGCTTTGGTAATCTTGTAAAGCAGCTCCCGACGCATGCCATTTAGTACTGAGGACTGGAAAAAATATTTCTCAGTTCCGTTAGTCTTAATGGCTGTGACTACATAGATCGAATCCCCTGTTTTTGAGAGCTGATGATGGATTGTCTCTTTCGATTTTACCGGATCACGGGCCGGATCCTTCGAAAGTTCCCTGGTCAATTGCGCTTCAACCCCGCTTTCGTCCTGAGCTTTCAGTTCAAAACCGTTATCAGTCTCAGAAAGTTCAATAGAGACCCCGATTTTTCTGACCGTAAGCTCTGCCTTCAATTGTTGTTTAAAAATGTGGTCATAGTTTCGGTAAACTCTGGCCCCGGAATATATGCCATTCATCCTGTCGGGGAATATTCTTGTCCCCTCAGCGGTATTCACTTTGATTCCTATACTTTCACCCGACGGGGAAATAAAAACAAGTCCGTCATTATTGGCAATTTTAATAACGGTATTTAGTTCAAAATAGTTCGTGGTAACTTTGTTTACGACGCCCAGATCTTCACCTAAAAATTTTGGTGATTCAAACGAGGTGATCTCTTTTGACCGGCCATGAAGAAAATAGTCAGTTGCACCTCGGTTAAATGATTTAATGGGATTAGCCACAAAACCGAGAGATACCTTACCTGCCGAAGCTGACTGAAATTCAGGGTTATCCTCTAGAAAAGCGTCTATCTTCTGACGGTAAAATGCGGTTATGTTTTTCACATAATCGATATCTTTTAATCTCCCCTCAATTTTCAACGACTGCACTCCTGCTTCTGCGAGTTCTTTTATGGAATGGGAATGGTTCAGATCTTTGAGCGACAATAAATGCTGATCAGCGGAAATGATCTGTTTGTCAGCATCATAAAGTGTATACCGTTTCCGGCAGGGTTGGGCACATGCCCCGCGGTTGGCACTCCTTCCACCGATAGCATGACTCAGGTAACATCGTCCGCTAAAACTGACACAGAGTGCTCCATGAATAAAGGCTTCCAGTTCGATGGAGGTCTGGCCCCTGATTGCCCGGATCTGCTTCAGCGTTAATTCGCGCGCCAATACAGCCCTTTTGAAATGGACGGCCTCCAAAAACCGGAGTTGCTCGGGAAGGTAATTGTGGAGCTGAGTACTTGCATGAAGTGGCAGAGGCGGCAGATCCATCTCGAGAATTCCGAGATCCTGAATGATCAGTGCATCCACACCAGCTTCATAGAGATTTCTGATTTGCCTGCTGGCCTCTTCCAATTCACTATCGTACAGGATAGTATTCAATGCGACGTACACCTTTACCCCAAAGATCTGGGCCTCCGAAACCAGCTGTTCAATATCCCGGATGGAATTACCGGCATCCTCACGAGCCCCGAACTTTGGACCGCCAATATATACGGCATCTGCCCCATGGACAATTGCAGCACGACCACAAAGCAAATTTTTAGCGGGAGCAAGCAGCTCGATTGGTTTTGGGAATGCCATCAATCAAAGATTATCAGTTAATTTTCGCTCTGCAATTTACACTTTGCATTTTTCATTTATTTTAGTCACTTCTTCCCCCAGCGCTTCCCAGTATTCAAGTGCGCGGCGTGTGTGAGGAATGACAATGGTTCCTCCAACCAGGTTGGCTACGGAAAATATTTCGAAAAGTTCATCCGTATTAACCCCAAGTTCATGGCATTTTTCAAGGTGATATTTCACACAATCATCGCATCGAAGCACCATCGAACTTACTAAACCAAGCATCTCCTTTGTCTTTGAAGAGAGGGCACCGTCGAGATAGGTATTTGTATCTATATTGTAAATCCGTTTCATCACCTTATTATCTGAAGCCAGAATTTTCCGGTTCATCTTCTCTCTGTAAGTGCGAAAATCATCTACTAAATCACTCATAAAAATATATTTTAAACAATTATGTATTAGTTCACGTTTCTGTTTTGGCCGACAACAAAGTTATCACCATTTGACCATTCCAAGGAGGGAAAGGAGAATTAAAATGAATTTGCTTATATTTGCACTTCAAAAATACAGGAAAATGAGAACAACGATAATCCTGCTTTTAATTTTGGCATCTTTCTCAGGTTTCTCAGCAAAACCGGCAACCATCGCGCAGTTTGTTCAGTTTAGTGCATCGGATTCACTGATGATCTGGGAAAAATTAAATATCCAGTGCGATCCTAAAATTAATGACCTTCTCCGGCAGCAGGTGGATCAATGTAAGAAGAGTGGTACCATGAGTGGATTCAGGCTCCAGATCTATTTCGGATCGGGAGAAAATGCACACAATCAGGCCATCAGAATGAAGACTGATTTTCTCTCCTCCTACCCCGATGTGAAAACATATCTTTTTTTTAAATCTCCGGATTTTATTGTCAGGGTTGGAAATTTCAGAACAAAAAGTGAAGCATTGAAAATGCAGAAGTCACTGCTTTATAAATTCCCAAATGCTTTTATTGTAGCCGATGAGATTGTCTTTCCGGAATTATTAAACATTACATCTATCAATTAATCAGGAATATCCAGAATGAGTGAACAAATAAAACATGAATGTGGAATTGCTCTGATCAGATTGCTTAAACCGCTGGAATACTACCGCCTAAAATATGGAACCTGGCAATACGGGGTGAATAAGCTATACCTTCTAATGGAAAAGCAGCACAACCGGGGTCAGGATGGTGCGGGTACCGTAGGTGTAAAGATTAATGTTCCTCCGGGCCAGGAATATATCTTTCGTCACCGCTCGATTGATCCAAACCCGATAAAGGATGTATTTGGGAAAATATATAAAGAGTTTAATAACGCAGCAACTCAATACCCGCAAAGTTATCATGATCCGGTTTGGGCCAAAAAGAACCTCCCCTTCGCCGGAGAGGTTTATATGGGGCATCTGAGGTACGGAACATTCGGTCGCAACAGCGTTGAGTACACTCATCCAGTTTTGCGTTTAAATAACTGGAGATCCAGAAGCCTTGTACTGGCCGGAAATTTCAATCTGACCAATGTTGACGAATTGTTTGACCTTCTTGTCGGATTGGGGCAACATCCTAAAGGATTTACCGATACTGTGACCATTCTTGAAAAGATAGGCCATTTTATTGATGAAGAAAATGAATCGCTCTTCAGACAGTACAAAAATGAAGGGTTCAGCAATAAAGAGATCACCGGATTTATCGAGGAAAACCTGGATATCCGAAAAATATTGGAACGGTCAAGTCGTGACTGGGATGGTGGTTACACCATTGGAGGGATCCTCGGACACGGAGATGCATTTGTCGTTCGCGATCCATGGGGTATCCGTCCCGCATTCTATTATGCTGATGATGAAATTGTCGTTGTTGCCTCAGAGAGGCCTGTTATTCAGACAGTTATGAACGTTGGCTGGAATCAGGTAAGCGAGATTGAACCTGGCAATGCCTTGATTATCAAGACAGATGGAACTGTGACTCATGAGGCTGTAAGAATACCTCAGGAACGAAAGTCTTGCTCCTTTGAGCGGATCTATTTTTCAAGAGGTTCTGACCGGGATATTTATCTGGAACGTAAAAAACTTGGATTCCTGCTCGCGCCGGTTATCCTCGATAAAGTAAATCATGACCTTAAAAACACGGTCTTTTCATATATACCCAATACTGCAGAGACTGCTTTCCTTGGAATGATGGAGGGAATACGCACTCAACTTATTAATTGGAAAAAAGAAAAGATTCGTGCCCTGGGTAGCGCGATTACTGACTCCGATATTGAAGAGATCATTTCCGTTCAGCCACGCATGGAAAAGATAGCCATAAAAGATGTGAAAATGCGCACTTTTATTGCAGACGATTCGAGTCGAGACGATTTGGTTGGTCATGTTTATGATGTAACCTACGGTATTGTTGAAAATCACAAAGATACCCTGGTGGTTCTTGACGATTCCATAGTTCGGGGAACCACTCTGAAACAAAGTATTTTAAAGATATTAGACCGCCTTAAACCAAAAAAGATCATTATCATTTCTTCAGCCCCACAGATCCGGTATCCCGATTGCTATGGAATTGATATGGCAATTCTGGCAAAATTTGTGGCATTTGAAGCTGCAATTGTGCTGCTCAAAGAAACCGGGCAGTCTAAAGTTATTGATTCTGTTTACCGGAAATGTAAACAACAACAACATCTACCCAAAGAGGAGATGGTAAATTATGTGACCGAGATCTACAAGCCATTTAGTGATGAGCAGATATCCAAAAAAATTGCTGAATTACTCAAACCGGCAGATTGCAAAGCTGAAGTTGAAATTGTTTACCAAACCGTTTACAATCTTCATATTGCATGCCCGAATGATCTGGGTGACTGGTACTTCACAGGAGACTATCCGACACCGGGAGGGAATAAAGTCGTAAATACGGCGTTTATAAACTTCATTGAAGGCATAAAAGGGCGGGCGTATTAGAAGTGCAAAGTGGTAAATGCAAAATGCAAAATTTAAAATGCAAAACCACTTTGAATTTTAAATTTTGAATTTTCCCTTTTACATTGGTCACTTTCCCCTTTTTCTCCCTTTGTTTTTGGTCTCGCGAAGTTGAGTACTTTTCTGATTAAAACTGAAAGAACTCTTTGCAAGGCGGGTTTTCTTTTCATGAAAAGCCCCTTTGAATTCAGGGTCTGCCAATCGTTTTTGACGGTCAATTTCACGATCAATCACTTGTTTTTCTGGTTTACTTAACGGAATAACATCAATTGTTTCAGGTAATTGCAGCTCTTCGATCTTCATCCGGATCAACTCTTCGATATTCCTCAGGTGAAAGTCCTCTTCGGGACCTATAAACGAGATTGCGACACCGTCGGTGTTTGCACGGGCTGTCCTCCCAATGCGATGAATATAATCCTCGTATCGTGGAGGAAGGTCAAAATTGATCACATGTGATATTTTACTCACATCGATCCCACGGGCAGAGATATCGGTTGAAACCAAAACCCTGACATTTCCCGACTTAAAAGCTTCAATCGCATTGATCCGCGAGCTTTGCGCTTTGTTGGAATGAAGAATCCGAACTTCCCCTTCTGTCTTTTTCTTAATTACTTTATATACTGCTTCTGCATTCTCCTTGGTCCGGCAAAAAATGATTATCCGTTTAAATTCTTCCTCATCATTCAGCAGGTGATTCACAAAATTCAGCTTGGTTTTGAAATTTGGTATCCGGTAAAAGTATTGCTTGACCCTATCGACCGGCGTTGCTGATGGGGCAACCTCAACGCGTTCAGGAAAAGTGAGGAATTCATGACTCATATTTTCGATGCTTTCGGAGAAGGTAGCCGAGAAAAGGAGGTTTTGACGGCGTGGGGGAATAACCTCGAAGAGCTTATTCAACTGAGGCATAAAACCCATGTCAAGCATCCGGTCTGCTTCATCAATGATCAGCGTTTTAATGCTTTTCATACCGAAAGCCCCTGCGCGGTATAGCTCCCATAACCGACCAGGCGTAGATACGAGTATATCAACCCCGGGTTCAAGCAGAGATGCATGTTTGGTCCATCCGATTCCTCCGTAAACAGCGGCATGCCGGATATTGGTGTATTGCGAAATTTCCGCAATATCCTCACCCACCTGAATAGAAAGTTCGCGCGTGGGAACCAGCACGATGGCACGTGGATCCTTTCCTTCAGCTTTCACCAGTTTCATCAATAACGGGATGATATAAGCGGCGGTTTTACCAGTTCCGGTCTGGGCAATTCCCAAAATATCCTTGCCTGATTTAATCACAGGGATGGCCTGCTCCTGAATTGGAGTCGGGGTTGTAAAACCAATCTCATTTAGTGCCCGTAAAATTGATTTACCAATTCCAAATCCTTCAAATGTTGACATTCTCAATCCTTTAAATATGACGCAAAGGTAACTTTTCTTTCCCAGAATCTACCTGCCGGATTTAACCGGCTGATTTGGTGGTATTTATTTTACAGGCTGTTAGGTTGTAGGCTATTAGGCTGTGTATGCTATAGGCTATTGGTATGTAGGCTATTAGGCTTTGCCCCCAACCTAAAAACCTAACAGTCTAATAGTCTAACAGTTCTTTCATAACGCCTTAAACATTTTTCCCGGGAGTCCTTTGACTATACCCGCAAACTCAAGATTGAGTAAGGTTGGTGATACTTTGCTCATCGGAAGGTTCGTTTTAAGGCAGATCAGATCAATGGCGGTTTCCCCTTCACTGCGAAGCAGATCGATAATTAATTTCTCTTCGGGATTAAAGTCATAGAAAAGACAGGGTTGAATGGCGTCCGGTTGGCTTTGGGTCGCACTCCAGTTCATGGCATATTCCAGGTCAGATACTGATTCAATCAAAGCAGCCCGGTTTGATTTTATTAAAAAATGACATCCCTCAGAGAATATATCGCCTACCCGGCCGGGGAAGGCGAAAACATCCCGGTTATAGGAATTTGCAATATCAGCGGTGACTAAAGCACCCCCTTTTCTCGCCGACTGCACTACGATTGTAGCGTCTGACATGCCGGCGATAATGCGGTTTCGCCTCAAAAAATTGGTCCTGTCAATGGATGAATGACTTAAAAAGTCTGAAACCAATCCCCCGCTACTTTCAACCATTTCCCTCGCAATTGCCGTATGAACTGCGGGATATACAGTTTCGAGCCCATGCCCTAAAACTGCAACAGTCGGTAACCCGTTACGCAATGCTGATTTGTGCGACTGGATATCAATTCCGTAGGCCAAACCACTGACAATAAGGATATAATATCCCCTCTCGGCCAGCGATAAGATAAACTGTTCGACCATCCTCCTCCCGTAATCTGTGGCATGCCGGGTTCCCACAATGCTGACAGCTTTGGGACAATTCAGCATTGGATTTCCTTTGATATACAGGACAATTGGCGCATCAGCACAACCCAGCAATCGCTGCGGATAATCAGCATCCAGGTAGAAAAGGGCTTTCACCCCATTTTTTTGGACAAAATCCACTTCCCTGCCGGCACGTGACATCACTTCTGATTGGATGATGTTTTTGGCCAGTATACTGCCAATTCCGGGAATCTGGCGTAATGCCTTCTCTTTTTCACGGAAAACCTGTTCTGCCGACCCCGTGTAAGCAATCAACGCCTTTGCAGTGATGCTGCCGATTCCCGGAATCAGAGACAAGGCAATCTTATAGATCAAATCATCTGCCATAATATAACTTAGTTAGGAATCAGGCGCTCAAATTAAGGATCAAAGCTTTTGTAACCACTTCCGCGATAACCGAAATTTCTGCGACTGGCAATTCGTTGGGGAGATTTAGATTCAGTTGTCGTATCGCGGATATACTCATGACGGCTCCAAAGGCGTGTTGAATAGTTCGTCTGGTATCGATTCTCAATATCCGGATCAGAAAAAGCTGTTGGCTGAGATTTCCTGACTGATATCAACGACTCCTGGAACAACGTCGAATCCACCTCTTTTATAGCTTCAATAGCTTCTGGAATATTTGGCATTTCAACAAATCCGTAACCTTTTGACCGGCCGGTAGAATGATCCATAATCACATTGGCGGAGATCACCGAGCCATAATGTGCAAATAATCCTTGAAGGTCCCTGGAGGTGGTATTGGGACTTAGTTTTGCTATAAATAAGGTCATAATAATCTGTTTCCTGTAAAGTTAAGCAAAATATCTGAAAAAAGACAAGGCAAATTTTCACTAATTTTTGATCGTTTTAACCCTTCCCTGCTAACCAGTTTTCATTACCTTTGTTCAGATGATTGACCAGGGAACCTTACAACAAATACTCGACGCTGCAGAGATTGCAGATGTGGTTGGTGATTTCGTAACCTTAAAACGGCGCGGGACCAGCTTAATTGGTCTATGCCCTTTTCATAACGAAAAAACGCCCTCCTTTAATGTGTCGCAGGCCAAAGGAATTTATAAATGTTTTGGATGCGGGAAAGGGGGCTCCTCTGTGAACTTCATCATGGAGCATGAACACCTCTCCTATGCCGATGCGTTGAGATGGCTGGCCAATAAGTACAACATCCAGATCAGGGAAAAAGAGGAAAATCCTGAAGACATTAAGGAGCGCAATGATCGGGAAAGTCAGTTGATCGTTTCGGAGTTTGCCCAGAAATTCTTTAGCGAACAGCTATGGGAAACAAATTCAGGTAGACTCATTGGTCTCTCCTATCTCCGGCAGCGGGGAATGAGAGATGAGATTATCAAAAAATTCGGCATCGGATATTGCCCGGAAGGGAAGGATACCATGACCAGTGCCGCCATTAAGGAGGGTTTCAAAATGGAATACCTTGAAAAGACCGGACTGACAATTAAACGTGAAGATTGGGTTCGTGACCGGTTTGCAGGTCGTATGATGTTTCCGATCCATGGAATTTCAGGGCGGGTAATTGGCTTCGGTGGACGGACCCTTACCCAGGATAAAACCATCGCGAAATACCTGAATTCCCCCGAATCGGATATTTACCATAAAAGCCGGGTTTTATATGGGATTTTTCAGGCCAAACGAAGTATTATCAAGGAAGATAAGTGTTATCTCGTTGAGGGATATACCGATGTAACCTCACTCCATCAGTCGGGAATTGAAAATGTCGTGGCATCTTCGGGAACTTCTCTTACCATTGATCAGATCAGGCTTATCAGAAGGTTTACCAACAATGTCACAATTATTTACGATGGTGATCAGGCGGGAATCAAAGCATCGATGCGGGGGATCGATATGGTTCTTGAGGAAGGGATTAATGTCAAAGTTCTGCCGCTGCCCGAAGGTGAAGATCCCGATTCTTTTTCACGGTCCATGAGCGCCACCCAATTGGGAGAATATATCCGTGCAAATGAAACCGATTTTATTAAATTTAAAACGAAATTATTACTTGCCGGTGTCGAAAATGATCCGATCAGCCGTGCAAAGTTAATTACCGATATTGTAAGCTCAATTGCCGTTATCCCTGCTGAAATCGTTCGGTCAGAATACCTGAAAGAGTGCAGCAGACTCCTGGATGTGCGCGAAGCTGTCCTTTACAACGAAATTCGAAAACTAAAGGTAAAATCCGAAGATGAGCTGATTAAGCACCAGGAAAGGGAACTGATCAGAGAAGCCAATGTGAAGGCTCCCGTTTTGGCAGTCCCTTTACCTGAGATTAATCCATGCGAAAATGAGGAGCGGGAACTGTTGAAACTGCTTTTAAAATATGGTTCACACCAGATTTTTGAAGTCGAAAATCCAGAGACCAACCTGACTGAACCGGTTTATGTAGCCGGATTCGTCCTTTCGGAGTTGGAAGCCGACCAGATGGTCTCTGTAAATCCTGTGATCAAAGCTGTTTTTGATGAATATCAGGAATATGTGGAGGTTAAGAACTTTGATGCCATCAAGCATTTTGTAAACCATCCCGATCTTGCGGTCAGTCAGCTGGTCTCGGATATCTTATCCGAAAAAAATAAACTGAGCGATTTTTGGCGAAAGAGGGGGAGTTATATTGAAGAGGAACACGAAATTCTTTATCAATTGGTTCCTAAGGTGTTACAGGAATACAAGCTAAGGTACATCACCTTTTTAATTTCGCAGGCTGAGCAGGGAATAAGAAAAGCCTATGAAAATCACGACGATGAAGCAATTCAGGATTTTCAAAGACGGTATCAGAAACTGAAAACTGTTGAAGGGCTCCTTTGCGGTCATCTCGGTCGAAGGACAATTACGTCTTAATCCTTATTAAATCAGTCGATTAATATTTTTGTGCTAATATAAAATGATTTTCAATGATACCCGAATTTTCAAAAGATACCCTGGAAATTATTTCCCTCATTGAAGCTTGGGAAGACAAGCTGAAAGGACTTTCAACTGAGGTGATTATAGAACGAAGGAATATTCAAAACCGGACAATTAAGCAAATTCTTGGTCATTTAATCGATTCAGCCTCCAATAACACCCATCGGATTATTCATTTACAATATCGCGAGAGCCCCATGAGTTTTCCCAATTATGCCTTGGAAGGGAACAATGACCGGTGGATAGCGATCCAGAATTATCAGGAAGAGAACTGGGAAAACCTCATATTATTGTGGAAATATTTGAATATTCATCTGGTTCATGTGATACAAAACGTACTGTTCGAAAAGCTAGGAAATGAATGGATTGCCTCTTCTGAACAAAACGTGTCGCTAAAAGAGATGGTCCACTATTATCTCAACCATCTCGAGTTGCATCTCAGTGAGATTGAAGAATTAATCGAAATGCAATAGTTTAACATACAATCAATTCCAATATTTTTGTTTTAAATTTATCCATGAACATTACCCATAAAAATAGCTATGATATTTGTTACCGGCGGGACAGGAATGGTAGGGGCCCATTTAATCTATGACCTTGTGCTGAAAGGAGAGAAAGTTCGTGCACTAAAGCGTCGCGGTAGTAGTTTGAATCGGACCAAAAAAATATTCTCTTTTTATTGTGTTGACCCTGAGTCATTCCTGCAAAAAATTGAATGGGTTGAAGGGGACTTACTGGATAAGGAAGGTCTTCACGAACTCCTAAATGGTGTCGATCAGATTTATCATGCAGCGGCAATTATCTCTTTTGATTCACGTGAAAGAGATGCAATCATTCACAATAATTGCGAAGGAACGGCCAACCTGGTTGATCTGGCATTATCAATGGGAATTCCTCGCTTTTGCCATGTGAGTTCTATCGCTGCAATTGGCTCTTCGCCCGAAGGGATTGAAACAAGCGAAGACCATCCCTGGCGTAACTCAAGAGACCATTCCGCCTATTCGGAAAGTAAATACCTATCTGAAATGGAAGTTTGGCGGGCAATCTTACAAGGATTGAATGCTGTAATCGTGAATCCATCCGTCATAATTGGCCCCGGAGACTGGAAATCTGGAAGTTCGATGGTATTTTCCAAAATATGGCGCGGATTGAAATTTTACACCAAAGGGGGCACCGGATTCGTACATGTACGCGATGTAACTTCAGCCATGCAGCTTCTCATGGCAAATGAAACATGGGAAACTGTTAAGAATCAGAGATATATTCTAAGTGCTGAAAATCTTACTTTCCATGATTTCTTTAATCAGATTGCCGATAATCTACGGGTGTCTCGCCCGAAAATAATAGCAGGCAAAACATTGATGAAAATTGCCTGGCGATTATTCGCAATTGTTAGACTTTTAACAGGTATTAAACCGGCCATTAACAGGGAAACAGCCAGGAGTGCCTACAAATTAAGCGCTTATGATGGCTCCAAAATCTGTCGGACCATCGGATTCAAATATACTCCGGTTGAGGTTTCAATCCGTGAGATCTCCCTTATTTTTCTGAACGACCACGGTCATCAGTAGACTTAATCTCTTAAAATCAACGTTCCCATTTTTAAATGAATATGATTAAAAAAATAAATAGAACCAGCTCGGGTCCGATGCTTCTTTTTTCAATTATTCTCCTTTTGTTTTTTGGGGGATCTTCCTGTGGAAACCAGTCTGGCGAGAAGACAGAGGGTAAAAGTTCCGGATTTCTGAATAAATTAACAGAAGATGATTCTGATGACGTGGCAGGAGAAGGGGTAAATGCCTTGCTGATATCGCCTAAAAATCCCCGTCCCGGGGAGGTTTTCCACATACTTGCGACAGGTGGGAAAGGCGTTCTGAAAGCTCCAATATCTGTCAGAGGTGTTTCAGGTTCAATTGAGTCCCGGAAAAGCCGAAACGGAAATGGATTACCTTACTGGAAAATCGATGAGTTCGTTGCCGGTTCGGAGGGTAAATATGAAGTTACGTTACAGATTGACAACAAGAAGGTTAAAAATCTCACTTTTGGAGTAACATCCAGGCCGTCCTTGCCAGGCTCCAAGGCTATCTGGCAAAATGAACTTTCATGGGGAGCTGAAACGGAAGCCCTGTATTCGGCCTGGATAAATGCACTCTTTTATGATGCTGATGAAAGTGCCTCGTGGACGTCACTGCATTCCGTGATGCAAAACAGCGAACGCAATTTTCTGTACAACCATCTTTCCCTGGATGAAGATAATCCGGCAGGAAAGTCCCGGATAATCATGCAACCTGACTGCGCCGATAACCCGTTTTGTCTCAGGGCCTATTTTGCCTGGAAACTGGGTCTTCCGTTTGGGTACCATGAATGTGACCGTGGTGCCCTTGGCCGAAATCCCAAAACAGGGAGATGGATCACCAATGATTCTCCATCGTCAAAAACCAACCCGGTTCTGGCGTTCAATTCATTCCTAAGAAGGGTAATGGATGGTGTCCATTCGGGAACTGCAAGAACGGCACTTCGTGATGAAAACTCCGATTACTATCCTGTTCCCTTGACCAGAAGTGCATTACTGCCGGGCGTTGTTTTTGCCGATCCTTATGGCCACACATTAACACTTGTCAAGTGGATTCCTCAATCGGAGGGAAAACCAGGCACCCTCCTTTCCGTTGATGCACAACCGGATGGTACGGTCGCAATTAAACGATTCTGGAAAGGGAACTTTCTTTTTACTACCACGGGGGTAATCGGCGAACCTGGCTTTAAAGCTTTCCGACCGATCATCCGGAAAGGGGGACAGTCTATTCTTTTGACCAATAGTGAAATATCCGCAGATTCCGGATTAACCGGCTTTTCACTTCAGCAGAAAGGGTTGAATGGAGATTCGTTTTATCATATCATGGACCGGAATATTAACCCGAAACCTCTGGATCCTGAAACAGCCTTGCTCGATCTGGTCCAGGCCCTCTACGAACAACTTTTGGTAAGAATTACGTCGGTAAATGTGGGTGAGAATTATATGAAATCGCATCTCGGGGCAATTGTCCCAATGCCATCCAGTGCTGCAGGGGTATTTCAGACAGGAGGCCAATGGGAAGACTTCTCAACCCCTAATCGCGATCTAAGACTTTTGATTGCAATGGATGCGGTACTCGATTTTCCGGATAAGATAGTCCGATCTCCTGAAGACTTCAAAATGCCGATACTTCAATCACCTGAAAAGGTTAAGAAAAATCTGGAAGCTCTTCTATCCCGCAAATTGTCTGAACTTTCGATTACCTATACCCGCACAAACGGTTCAGAACAAAAGCTGACAATCGCTGATATTTTACTAAGAAGGGAGGCGTTCGAAATTGGTTACAACCCGAATGACGGGATTGAGATCCGTTGGGGTGCAAAAGAAAACAGCGAGGAACGGTCAACCTGTCACCGGCATGTTCCTCCCGGCCAAATGCAGACTATGCGATCGGTTCGTACATGGTTCAGTAAGAGGTTGCATCCACCAACATAATTATAGTTTTGGACCTGTTTTTCAGGATAGGTCTGAGTTATTACTAAAAACACAGAAAATTTGTATTTTTACCCCGGAGGAACTCCAAAAAATCGGATTTTCTTGCAGCCATTACAATTCGAGATTTCCTAAACTTGTGATATTACATGGAAACTTCCGTAGGTCTTTCCAATATTCAGGATTCTGATCTTTAAGGATGTATGCCCCAAATCAAAAATAACTAATTATGAAACTGATTTTCATAGTGTTAGCTGCTTTTTGCTATTTGTCAGTCGTCGGACAACACACATCAGGTTTATTGCATTGGAATAAAGAACAATCAAGAACAGAAATCGATTGGCTGACTGAGAAAGCGAAAGCCAAAACAAACCTTTACAAGACGGATGATGGTAAGCTTGTTTTCAGCAATGGCTTGGTTTCCAGAACTTTCTCATTAACGCCAAATGGAGCAACAATTGGATTGGATCTGTTAAATAACAACGAATCATTTCTGAGATCGGTACGGCCTGAAGCTGAAATTGAGATAAATAGAATAAGGTTTGCAATTGGTGGTTTAACCGGGCAGCCGATTCATAACTACCTGTTGCCTCAATGGCTCCTAACGATGAAAGCTGATCCCCTCGCTTTTAAACTGGTTGATTTTAAGATTGGAGAAATTAAAGCCCGATTCCCCTGGGAAAAGAGGGCAGAATGGATGCCAAGGAATCTGCCGTGGCCTTTGCCCGGCAAAGAGCTGGTCTTCCGGTATCGCCTGGATGATTCAGCCATCAGATTGCTTACTGAAAAATTCAAGCCGCAGGATAAAGCCCGGTTTGAGTATTTGAAGGCCATTACTGCAGAAGTTCATTACGAATTATATGACGGAATGCCTCTCTTCTCGAAGTGGATAAAGGTGATCAATGAAACGTCCGGAGAAATTAAAATAAACACCTTTAAAAGTGAAATACTGGCGGTCACAGAGCCCGAAAGTGCAGTCGATTCAAAGAAGAATTGGGAGCTTCCCAACATAACGGTGGAGTCGGACTACAATTTTGGGGGGATGTCAAATGAAGCTCTTTTCCACTCAAGTATTGGCTGGAATATTGACACCCTGTATAAGACACAGGTGAGCTATGAGCGCACGACCCCATGCCTGCTGGAAGCCTACCCTAAATACGGGCCCGATCAAACAGTAAAAGCTGGCGATGCATTTGAATCTTTCCGGATCTGGGAGCTTATCCATGACAGTTGGGACAGGGAGCGTAAAGGTCTGGAGCATCGACGGATGTTGCAGGCATTGGCACCCTGGGCAACAGAAAATCCAATTCTGATGCATGTTAGCGGCTCGCAGTATGAGCCTGTGAAAAAAGCAATTGACCAATGTGCGGAGGTTGGTTTCGAAATGGTAATCATGACCTTTGGAAGCGGGTTTAACGTAGAGGATGAAACTTCCGGGAATCTGGAGCAGATGCGAAAACTGGCAGACTACGCACATTCAAAAGGGATTGCCCTGGGTGGCTATTCCTTGCTGGCAAGCCGTAAGGTAGGCGGAGGAAATGATGTGGTTATGCCAAAGGGTATGAGCCCCACTTTCGGAAATTCTCCATGTCTGGAAAGCAATTGGGGAATCAATTATTTCAGGCAGCTTTATAATTTTTACGAAAAAACAGGGTTGGACATTCTGGAACATGACGGCTCTTACCCGGGCGATATCTGCATTTCAAAAGATCATCCCGGTCACACGGGGCTGGAAGATTCACAATGGAATCAATACAAAAGGATTACTGACTTTTATAAATGGTGCCGTGGAAAGGGGATTTACCTTAATGTGCCTGATTACTACTTCCTGAGTGGAAGCAATAAAACCGGAATGGGCTACCGCGAAACCAACTGGTCGCTACCACGCGCTCAGCAGGAGATTATCGAACGTCAGAATATTTATGACGGAACCTGGGACAAGGCCCCGTCAATGGGTTGGATGTTTGTTCCGCTCGTTGAATATCAGGGTGGAGGAGAAGCTGCGACAATTGAACCGTTAAAAGAACATCTACCTCATTACGGTCAGCGACTGGCCAATCTTTTTGGTGCGGGTGTTCAGGCCTGCTACCGTGGTCCACAGCTTTACGATTCACCGGAAACCGAAGCATTGGTCAAAAAATGGGTCACTTTCTATAAAAAACACAGGGCAGTGCTGGATGGCGATATTATCCATGTCCGCCGGCCGGACGGGAGAGATTATGATGCCATACTTCATGTTAATCCGTTTGGTGAAGAAAAGGGTCTTCTGATGATTTATAATCCATTGGATGAGGCAATAACCAGCCATCTGGAAATTCCGGTCCATTATACGGGCCTGAAAAACAAGATAAACGTGCAGGAACAGGAGGATGGTTCAGAAGTTTCTATTGTTCCTGTTGTTTCTGATGGTCTGGCAGATATGATCTCCTTGACAATCAAGATTCCCGCACATGGCTATAATTACTACATTTTTAAATAGTTAATGAACATTTTATACCCTGGAGTTTATCATCCACGGATGGATTCCCAGGTTTTAACGATTTAAGGAGCTCTTTTTTTCTGAGAATCTGCCACGGAATTTAAATGTTTATCTTAGAACCAAATTACTGAATATCTGATGAATCATCTGTACATCACCCTGTCTCTAATGCTTTTCGGTTTTTTTATCAGACCTGCTGACGGACAACATCTTGTTTTGAATGGTGAACCTGTGGCCAAAACTATCCTCTCTGTTTCGAGTGATTTGCCTGATTTTGAAACCAACTATCAGATAACGTGGTCAGGGTCTGCTAAGGCAAACGGGAAATGGGAGGTTTTTCCCGGAATAAATACCAAAGAAATTGTATTGCTATCCGGTTATGCCGGCAAATACGTTAAATGTGAGATCTCTCCGCTCAGGACGACAAAAAATGGGAATAAACTCACTGTCACGACAAAGACACCTGTTCTATTCAAAGGAAATCCCAATACCGACTGGTTCAGAAATGCAGGAGTTGGGGTAATGCTTCATTTTCTCAAAGCTGTTTTTGTTCCTGAAGGGGGTTCCAAAGAATATAATGAAATAGTAGATCATTTTGATGTTGAGCATTTTGCGGAAAACTGCAGGGAGGCCGGAGCCAATTATGTGATGTTTGCCCTCGGACAGAATGATGGCTACTATTGCTCCCCCAATCGAGCCTATGATTCAATTGTTGGGGTATCACCCGGAGAGCTTTGCAGCAAGCGTGATTTACCCGCCGAACTTTTCAGGGCTTTGGATAAGAGAGGTATCCGGATGATGTTTTATTTGCCGGGAAATCCCCCAATCCGAAATGAACTTGTGGATCAGAAATTCAAATACACTTTTGGAAAAGATTCCCCGACTTCGCAATTCACCCAGTCGTGCTGGGAGGCGGTGATCCGGGAATGGAGCCTGCGTTACGGAAAAAACCTCTCAGGGTGGTGGTTCGACGGGATGTACCGGGGCGGCATTATTGAAACCCGATCGGATATGAGTCTGAAGCATAACATCAGCACCCAAACCCTGGCGGCAAAGGCAGGAAATCACAGCAGTATAGTAACTTACAATTATGGGGTCAATACGATTCAATCAAACTCCCCCTATGACGATTTTAGCGCCGGTGAAGAGGGACGGATTGTTCAGGTACCCCAAAACCGTTGGGTGGTCGATGGTGTGCAATGGTTCCTTTTTACCTATCTCGGTGAAACCTGGGGCAAGGGAGGGATGCGTTTTAAAACAGCCGATTTGGTGGAATGGTCACATAAGGTTTTTGACAAGGATGGCGTAATCTGTTTTGATATCCATGCCGATAAACACGGATCGATAGATCCTGATCAACTCAGACAGGTCCGGGCAGTAAGAAAAGCATTGGATCTGTCCTTAGTCAGAAGATCGGGGAAATAGATAATCAGTTACTTTGTAGTCTTCTCTTTCTTTGCGAGACCTTGTTTTCGCGAAAAGACGCAGGGAAACGCAAAGGGGAAAGCATAAGCTTAAAAGTTTAAAGCAATTAAAAAATCTCTATATGCACGCCACAAAAACTAAAAATTCATTTTGGCTGATTCTGGTGCTGTTCATCATTGTGTACGGGTGCAACTCTGGCCATAATGGTACTGGGAATGAATGGACAATTGCAGGCATGGGTGAACTTTTTAAGGCTCCTCCCAAAGGGATAACCAGCCGTTGGGTCAGCCCCGAAAATCCAACCGGTGAAAAGGGGAAAGGGGGTCTCACGAACAAAGGAGCCAAAGGAAATGCATTTTTCATTATCGCACCGGGTGAAAAGAAAGTCCTTTTTGATGTTAAAGGGGCAGGCATTATCAACAGGATGTGGCTGAGTGGTACAATCGGTGTCAACCAGATTCAGCGCAGGGCCGTGCGGATTGATATGTTTTGGGACGGATGCCTAAAGCCTGCTGTTTCAGCTCCTGTAGGTGATTTTTTCGGCATCGGACTTGGGTTGATTGCCAAATATGACAATGCCCTTTTTTCAAGCCCGGAAGCCCGGTCATTCAACTTTACCATCCCTATGCCTTACCGGAAATCAGCCTGTATCACTCTGACCAATGAATCGGCTGAAGAGGTCTGGATCTGGTACGACATCAATTACCTGGAAGTGGATAAACTGCCTGCAGATGCCATGTATTTTCATACTTATTGGAACAGGAATTTAAAAACAACACCGGGTGAGGATTATGTAATTCTACCTAAAGTTGATGGAACAGGCAGGTACATCGGAGCAAATATCGGGGTGATCGGCAATCCCGTATATCGTGGAACCTGGTTCGGTGAAGGGGAGGCGAAAATATACCTTGATGGCGATGAACAGCATCCTTCGTTGGTGGGAACCGGAACCGAAGATTTTATCGGTTCAGGATGGGGACAGGGCGAATATGCTTCCCGCTCTTTTGGGTCTCTGGTTTCTGATCGCGATAGTGATATTTATACCTTTTATCGCTACCATATTGCAGACCCTATCTATTTCTATAAGGATTGCAAAGTTACACTCCAGCAGATGGGAAGCGCAGATAAGAATCAACTGCTTAAAATCAGGAGAAAAGGGGGCGTCGTCATTCCCGTCTGGTTATTGGGAAAGGATGGAAACAAAACCTATCAACACCGGTTGCTTGACGAAAAAAATCCCCCAAAAATCGAAGACAAGGAGTTTCCTGTAACTGCCACCAACTATTACCGCAGCGATGATGTGTCTGCAACAGCCTATTTTTACCTCGATAAACCTGAAAATAACCTGCCTGAACTTCCGTCACTTCAACTCCGGATGAAAGATCTCGAAAGAAGGGTTTTTAAGGTGCTTCGCAAGAAATAGGAAATCAGGCTCTTAGGCTGAAGGCTTTTAGATTTTCTAAACCTACAGCCTGATAGCCTAATCGCCTAAAGCCTAATCGCCTGATTAATAAATGAGTAAATCAAGATGTAATGTATAAAATCAAACTGACTTTTATCCTGGTGGTTGTATTAGGGACAATAGTTTCAGCTAAAGTAACCCAGCATGTTCTACCAACAAAAGCTCAATTGCAATGGGCCGATTCTGAAATCGGAGTGTTGATCCACTTCGATATGCCGGTTTTTGAACCGGAATATGATTTCAGAAAAGACTGGAATTATCACCCTGATTTGTCACTCTTTAATCCTAAGGAACTTGATACAGATCAGTGGATCAAAGCTGCAAAGTCAGCCGGTGCGACTTATGCTGTTTTGGTGGCCAAACATTGCAGCGGATTCAGTTTATGGCCGACAAAAGCGCACTCGTACAGTGTCAAAAACACCTCCTGGCGGAATGGCCAGGGAGATATCGTGAGAGATTTCATTGCTTCATGCAGGAAGTACGGTCTTAGACCCGGCATTTATGCCAGTACAACCGCAAATGGCTATTTGAAAGTGGACAATCCTGGTAAAGTTGTATCTGGAAATCCCGATGAACAACGGAAATACAACGAAATTGTGAAAATGCAGCTGACCGAACTCTGGTCTGATTATGGCCCTTTATCTGAAGTCTGGTTTGATGGAGGGGTGTTGCCACCCGAAAAGGGGGGATTCGATGTGCTTGCGATGTTGAAGAGATACCAGCCTGAGGCTATCGCATTTCAGGGTCCGTTCGGCTATAAAAACAATATCCGCTGGGTGGGTAATGAAGAGGGTGTGGCTCCCTATCCCTGCTGGTCACGAGCCGATTCCACCACCTCCGCTTCAGGAGTTATCGAGATTAAAGGGCTGAATGGTAATCCGGAAGGGCTGTTCTGGTGCCCCGGAGAATCAGATTTTCCACTCCGTTTAAATTCATCCTTTCAGGGAGGATGGTTCTGGCATAAAAATCAGGATGATCAGCTTCGCAGCATTAATGAACTGAAAGATAAATATTGCAAAAGCGTTGGAAGAAATACCAACATGTTGCTTGGAATTGTAGTGGATAACAGAGGATTAGTGCCGGATGCCGACGTCAGAAGGCTCGAAGAATTTGGAAGAAAAATAGCCGGTGACTTCACTGCTCCGGTAGGTTTGGCTTCAGGAAAAGGGACTGAATTTGAAATAAAGTTCAGAACTTCCCAAAAGCTTTCATCAGTGATTATCATGGAAGATTTCGTTAAAGGGGAGAGAATCCGTGAATATGAACTTTCAGGAATGCAGGATGGTATCTGGAACCTGATTTCAAAAGGAACCAGCGTAGGTCACAAGAGGATTGAAAAGACAGACGGAACCTATGAAGCTATCAAACTGACAATCATTAAATCCGAAGGAACCCCTTTTATCCGAAGAATGTCATGTTACGGCTCAGAAAATCAGTTAAATAATATAAAACACTAACAGGATGAAACTTAAATCGTTTGTGCTGGTACTGATCCTATTGTCGGCCTTTCAGAATAAATACGCCTGTGCTTTTGAATGGCCTGTTTTAAAGAGTTACGACGGGGAACATTCCTATAAAATTGCACTTCCGGTAGGTGGTATCGGGACAGGAACTATTTCATTGGGCGGAAGAGGGAATCTCCAGGATTTTGAAATTATGAGTACCCCGTCAAAGGGCTATAACCCTGGTTCAGGAAGGGAAAATTCAACCTTTTTTACGTTGTTTACCAATGTGGACGGAAAGAAAGATCTCCGGCTGCTGGAAGGTCCTGTTCCTTTTTACCTTTATGGGGGGAGCTCCGGATCAGTTGCCACGAACCATGGTTTGCCCCGCTTTAAAACATCCACCTTTGATGCCGCTTATCCGTTTGGCCAGGTTAACCTGAGCACTCCGCAGCTGCCGGTTAAAGTCAGGATTAAGGCTTTTAATCCGCTTATTCCGGGCGATATTGACAACAGCAGCATCCCAATGGCTGTGCTCGATTTCGAGCTCACAAACAGCTCTGATAGGGAAATTTCATTCAGTGTGTGCGGAACCATGCAGAATTTTATCGGCGAAGACGGAAGTAACGGGAAATCAATCCGTAACAAGAATTCATATCTTTCAAAAGAGGGTTTAAACGGCATCTTATATACTTCACGGGGTGTTGATCCGAAAACGGATCAGTGGGGAGAAATGGCAATGGTTAGTCCGTCGCTTGGAGCAATAACCTACAGAACAGCCTGGTTTCCTGAACGATGGGGCTCTTCAATGCTGGATTTCTGGGACGATTTATCCAAAACGGGGAAACTCCACAACCGTATTGATACCCTATCTGACAAACCAATGGCATCGCTTGCCATCAGTGATCTGTTACCGCCTCACGGATCTAAAACAATCAGGTTTCTCCTGACCTGGTATTTTCCAAACAGAACAGCCTGGTCAGAAACCCCGTTAAGAAATTATTATGCGACTCAATACAATGGGGCATGGGATGTTGCTGCCAAAACACTTCCAAACCTGCAAAGCCTCGAAGATAAGACCATTCAGTTTGTCAGTTCATTCTGTAAAAGCGACTTGCCGGAGAGCGTTAAGGAAGCGGCATTATTCAATGTGAGTACCCTCAGATCACAAACGTGTTTCCGACTGTCCGATGGTAACCTTTTTGGATGGGAAGGGTGTAACGACCACGAGGGGTGTTGCTTTGGAACCTGTACCCATGTCTGGAATTACGAAACCACAACACCCTTTCTTTTTGGCGAACTGGCAAAATCGATGCGGAATGTTGAATTTGGAATTGCCACAGAAGACAATGGATTGATGAGTTTCCGGGTTAAATTGCCGTTCGACAGTATTCCCAAATTCGCGAAGGTTGCGGCCGACGGTCAGATGGGATGTATTATTAAATTGTACCGTGAATGGCAACTCTCGGGTGATAATGACTTTCTTAAGAAATTGTATCCCAAAGGGAAAAGTGCTTTAAGCTACGCGTGGCAAAAGGGAGGTTGGGATGCCAACCAGGATGGCGTCTTTGAAGGGGTTCAGCACAATACCATGGACGTCGAATATTATGGACCGAATCCGCAGATGACAATCTGGTACCTGGGAGCCCTCAGAGCAATGGAAGAGATGGCTATCTACATGAAAGACAAATCAATGGCACTCAAATGCCGGAAACTTTTTGAAAGTGGAAGTAAATGGACCGACGAGAATCTCTTTAATGGCGAATACTATGTACAAAAACTATTGGTGCCCAAACGAGAAGATATTCCTAAGGAACAATTGATCGGTATGGGATCTTCCGATTACGGAAATCCTGATTACCAGCTTGGAGAAGCGTGTCTTGTTGACCAGCTTGTCGGTCAGTACATGGCTAAGATTTGCGGTCTGGGATATCTTGTTAAAAGGGAGAACGTTGTTAAAACCCTCCAAAGCATTCTCAAATACAATTATCAGGGTGATCTTTCCGACCATTTCAATTGCCTCCGGAGTTTTGCCCTGGGAGACGAATCGGCCTTGCTGATGGCCGCTTATCCCAGAACCAGACCTGTAAATCCATTTCCATATTTTACCGAGGTCATGACCGGATTTGAATATGCTGCAGCAATTGGGATGCTGCAGGAAGGGGAGACAGCAGACGGGATACGATGTATCAAAAACATCCGTGACCGTTACGACGGACGGAAACGTAGCCCGTTTGACGAGGCTGAATGTGGGCACCATTACGGCAGGGCTATGGCTGCCTGGTCTGCCTCTCTTGCATTATCGGGATTCCACTATTCGGGAGTCACCCGATCAATCACATTCACCTCCAAACCCGGAACCTATTTCTGGAGTAACGGTTATGCCTGGGGAACCTGTAAAGTCGCAGGAAGAGAGGCAACCGTCGAAGTTTTATCGGGACAACTCGAACTTTCAGAATTTGTGCTGGCAGATCTGGGATCAGTCAAATTGAAAAACAGGATTATTAAAGCCAATGAAAGTCAAAAATTTGAAATAAAGCAATAATTTCTGATAATTATAAACCAAAACTCTTAGTAGAATAACTTAAATAATTATTAAATAAATATTTAAACATGAAAATAAATTTATGCATCTTGGTTGTGAGCCTGTTTTTTCTGGTTATATCGTGCGGAAAATCCCCCAAAAAAGTCAAAAAAGTTGCACCGCTTGAAAAAGGATCTTTCGGTTACGACCTTCAGTTTCTGAAATCAAAAGACAGTGTGATTGTTTTGAAGAATGGGGATTCCCAGGTCATCATATCTCCAAAATACCAGGGAAAGGTATTTACAAGTACGGCAATGGGATTGAATGGAAGCAGCTCCGGCTGGATCAATTATAAGGCGATGAACTCTGATTCTGTGGCTCACCACATCAATGCATACGGGGGTGAAGACCGAATGTGGCTCGGGCCCGAAGGTGGTCAGTTTTCCATCTTCTTCAAGCCGGGTGATAAGATGGTTTTTGATAACTGGCAGACCCCATCCGGTCTCGATAGTGAGCCGTGGAAGCTGGTTTCACATGATTTGCTCAATGTTTCAATGACTAAAGAACTTCAGCTTCAAAATTTCTCGGGTACCAAATTTAATGTCTCGTTGAACCGTCGGGTGAAACTGTTGTCAGCAGCGGATCTTTCCGGAATTCTGGGAATCTCTCCGGATTCAACCGTAAAATGGGTTGGTTTCGAATCGGCCAATACCCTGACCAATGCGGGAACCGAAAAATGGACTCGCGAAAAAGGGACCATCAATATCTGGATGCTGGCCATGCTTACCCCATCAGAAAAAGGGGTGGTTGTAATTCCTTATCAGCAGGGTGATGAAAAAGAGCTGGGGAAGGTGGCCACGACAAATTACTTCGGGGAAATCCCTGCTGACCGGATTAAAATTGGCGACGGAACCCTCTATTTTAAAGTTGATGGTAAACATCGCAGCAAGCTCGGGTTGTCAGATAAACGGGCAACCACCTTTGCAGGAAGTTATGACCCCAGCCGGCAAATGCTTACAATTCTTCAGTTTACCAAGCCATCCACCAATTCCGGTTACATCAATCAACTTTGGGAAATTCAGAAGGAACCTTTTAAAGGGGATGTGATCAATTCGTATAACGATGGACCACTTGCCAATGGCAGTCAGATGGGCCCTTTTTACGAAATGGAGAGCTCTTCGCCCGCTGCATTTCTGGCACCTGGTGAAAGCCTCACCCATACCCAGCGCATATTCCATTTTGTAGCTGCAGAGACGCAACTGAGCATTATCTCCGGTAAATTTCTGGGCGTCACCATTGAGCAAATCAAATCGGCTTTTTGAAAATAAAATACCTGATTGTTTGACCTTTATTAAAATTCAAAAAGATGTCCTTTCGCGCACACCAATTTATTCGAATTCTGAGTTTGTTTTTGGTGCTTATTTTGGCCGGATTTGGTTTTGAAGAGATGAATGCCGCCACCGTGATTCCTGATTCTGGAAATTCACCTGACTTGTTGAAACAAGATAACAAATCAGCAAGCTGGCTACCCGTTTCACTATATCCCCGGCCATCCTGCTCAATTGAAATTGACCAGTTCCTGAAATCACTCGGCGGGAAAATACGGATTTTGGGTTGTAATTATGATGGATCAAAACTGATAAATTCTGCCTCATTCATAAATGGGAAAGTGCATATCAGGGATTCAGAATGGACTGTAGAAACGGATTTAAAACCCGTTTCTACAGGTGGAAATGACGCAATGGATCTTTCCCTTACATTTAAACTAACAAAAGGAAGCCTGAAATCCTTTGGGTTGGCAGCTGCCTTTGATTTTTCAGGCTGGAATGCAGGGAATTATATTTTAGCTCCCGCCTCGGTTTATAATGCCAACCGATACAAAGTTCTTCCGGTTCAATATCCCCCATATATTTATAATCCCCGGGATAAACCGCTGGATATGCCGGTTACAATAACCAATGTTTTGCATCTGAATAAGGATAACAATCCCGGTAAAATTGAGATGCTGACAGGAAGCTGCTCAACTCCTTTGTTAAGTTTTTTTAACCCGGAGACCAAAAGAGGCTGGATCATGCTGACCACCCAGGGTACCCAATTTGGGAATTCAGGTTTAATGATTGAAGAGGATATTCCCGGAAACAGGGCAACATTCGTTTTAAGTGCCCCGGGCGTGCGTGAATCGCGTTATGTAATGACCGGTTTTACAAAAAGTTCGGATCAGCCTGCCGACTTCAAAACCAGTGATGAAGTGGAATTGAAAATGAGGATTTACAATTTCGCCGCCGATGATTTGCAGGAATTCTACGACAAGGTTTTTACCAGCCGCAAAGCTTTGTCAGGGCCAACAATCTACCGGAATGTGGCTCCTTTCAGTGCCATAAATGATATTATCCTCGACCATCACGACAAAACCAAATATTATGAGGACGACAAGTATGGTTACATCTGTTCAGGACCAAAGGGCGACCAGCCATATTGGCATCTCCAGGCAGGTTGGGCAGGGGTACCGGTCTATTCTTTTCCACAGGTCATTCAGTCAACTCCTGAGCGTTTAAGACGGATCTCCAGGAGTTTTGAGGTCTTGAAAATTATGCAGGGTTCCTCGGGACTGACCCGCGGAATATTCATGAAAGGTGAATTATTTGGAGACAATTTCAAGGAAAAGGAGAAAAACCGGAATATAGCGATGGTCCGAAGAAGCGGTGAAATGCTCTTTTTTGGAATACAGACCCTTGAATTGCTTAAAGCAGACGGAAAGGAATCGGTAATTAAACAGGAATGGAAAGAGATGTTCCGCAAGGAGGCAGATGGTCTTATCCGAATCTGGAAGGAATACGGGCAGTTCGGACAATTTATCGATGCCGAAACAGGGAAAATGGATGTTAACGGATCGACCGCAGGTGCAGTTTGCATATCGGGTCTGGCACTGGCCTCCGGCTATTTTAATAATCCTGAGTATCTGAAGGTTGCAGAAATGGCAGGAAGATACTATTACAACCGGGATCTGTCCAAAGGATATGCCGGAGGGGGACCGGCTGAAATTCTGCAATGCCAGGACAGTGAATCAGCCTATGACATCACGGAGGCCTACACGACTCTGTATGAGATAACTGGAAGTCCGGAGTGGCTGAAGTATGCAAAGGATGCGGCGGCACTTTTCTCCACCTGGACGATCTCCTATGACTACAAATTCCCCAAAGGGAGCGTCATGCACCGCATCGATGCGAGATCAACCGGGGCGGTTTGGGCGAGTATCCAGAATGCTCACGGAGCACCGGGAATCTATATCCTGTCGGGAAACTTCCTTTTAAGACTCTATCGCGCCACAGGCGACAAAAGATACATGGAGCTTCTTCGGGATATTGCGCATAATGTTGTACAATATACAACCACTAAAACGAATCCGGTGGTACCCAAAGCTTCCCCTGGCTCGGTTACCGAACGGGTCAATCTGAGCGATTGGGAAGGAAAGGAAAATATTGGCGGAAGCATACCCGATGGCGATTCCAATATGGCTTGGGAGGTTGTGACTTCCCTGACAATTACCCAAAATCCGGGGATCTATTTGTGCTTTGATACCGGAGAAATGTTTGTACTTGATAACGTTGATGCCTCAATTACCAAACGTGATAAAAAAAATATAACCCTCAGGATTACCAATCCGACGCTCTATGACGCTAAAATTAACTTACTTTCGGAAAATAAGATGATGGCCGGTAAAGTATTGGATCGCTATGCCTTTATGAAATGGCCGAAAGTTGAGGTGAAATCGGGCGAAACCCTGGAGTTCATTGTTAACTTAGATGGACAAATCACGACGATCCCCAAAATTAAAAATTAGTGATATGAGAATAGTAGTTATTGGCGGTACCGGACATATTGGTACATTTTTGATTCCCCGTCTGGTCCTGGCCGGACATGATGTAATCTGCGTAAGCCGTCAGGAGCGTAAACCCTATCTGGCACATCCCGCCTGGAAATCGGTGACGATGGTCGCAATCGACCGTGATAAAGCGGAAGAAATAAATATGTTCGGGACACAGATCCGCAACTTGTCCCCCAATGTTGTCATCGATCTGATCTGCTTCACTCTGGAAAGCGCCCGGAGTCTGGTTGAAGCTCTTGAGGGACATATACAACATTTTATCCATTGCGGAACAATATGGGTACATGGCCATAGTGAAGTGGTGCCGACTGATGAGACCCAGTTTCGCAAGCCCATATGTGATTATGGAACTCAAAAAGCGGCAATTGAAAATTATCTGTTAATGCTTGCCCGAAAAACCGGCTTCCCGGCAACGGTGCTCCATCCGGGCCATATCGTCGGACCAGGGTGGTTCCCCGTAAATCCAATCGGCACGGTGAATCCCGAACCATTCAAACTTTTGGCAGAAGGGAAAGAGCTCGTTTTACCTAACCTGGGAATGGAGACGCTCCATCATGTGCATGCCGATGATGTTGCTGCTGCCTTTTGCAATGCCCTGAATAACTGGAATAATGCAGTAGGTGAGAGTTTCCATATCGTTTCGCCCCAGGCTCTGACTTTGAGAGGCTATGCAAATGCCGTTGCTTCCTGGTTTGGGAAGAGAGCCAATCTGAGCTTTCTTCCATGGGAGGAGTGGAAACATACAGTGAGTGAATCAGAGGCTGAGGAAACCTGGGACCACATCGCCCATAGTCCGAACTGCAACATTGAAAAAGCCAGACGACTCCTGAATTATAATCCCCGCTACTCCTCGCTGAAGGCCATTGAGGAGTCTGTCAAGCATTTTATAACTTATTAAATATTTGATCTGTAATGAGAAACGCTATTCTTATTTTGTTTCTTGCCACAATCTTCCTTTTCCCAGATTTTGTAAATGCGGTACCTTTTCATGTGGTAAATCTTAAATGTGAACACTCGGCAAATCCCATGGGAATAGATACTCCCAATCCGCGGCTTAGCTGGAACATCGAATCAGGCCAAAGAAACTGGACCCAGTCTGCTTATCAGATTTTAGTGGCAACTGACACCTCAACACTGAACCGGAATTATGGTGAAGTTTGGGATAGCGGAAAGTTTGCCTCCATGGAATGTTTATATATCCCATTCTCAGGAAAACCTTTGGCCTCGCTTCAGAAATACTGGTGGAAGGTTAAGGTATGGGATAAGGATGGCCTCGCGTCCGACTGGAGTAAAATTTCAAACTGGACCATGGCAATGGTTAAATCGTCCGACTGGAAAGCAGAGTGGATCACCTCCGATCTGCAATTGTCCCCGCTTCAGAAGGAATTAAAGGCACTTCCCGACTTTGGAATGGAACCGGAAGATGAGATGTGGAAGCTTAGTGAAGTAATACGTAAAAAAACAGATACAATTACTTACGCTCCTGCTGTTTATATGCGAAAAGAATTTATTTCAAATCACCCTTTGAGGTATGCTGTGGCCAATATTTGTGGTTTAGGGTTGAATGAACTCTATATCAACGGAAGTAAAGTAAGCAACGAAGTGCTTAATCCGGCCTATACCGATTACCAGAAAAGGGTCTTCTATCAATCGTATGACGTCACCCGACTTTTACAAAAGGGAGAGAATGCAATTGGCGTCATCCTAGGCAACGGTTGGTTTAATCTGGTAATACCGCATGTCCTGAGGTATTATGCAGCCGATTATATCGACACTCCGCGATTGTTATTTCAGCTCAATCTCTTTTATGAAGACAGAACCCAAAAAACAATCGTTTCGGATAATAGCTGGAATTTTACAACCAACGGTCCGATACGTTTCAACAATATCCTGAGCGGTGAAACGTACGATGCCAATATGGAGCTGGCTGGCTGGAATAAACCCGGGTATCCTCCCTCATCCTGGAAACAGGCAATCCCTGCCGAAGCTCCTTCCGGCAAACTTGAAGCTCAATATTTAAAACCGGTTGTCATCACCGACATCGTAAAGGCCGTAACTGTCAAAGCCGTAAAAAACGGCTATTCAATAGACCTGGAAAAGGAGATCACAGGTTGGTGCCGGTTCCGGTTTCATGGAGAGAAGGGAACTAAAATTATCGTGAAGTATCCGGGTGCTGGTTCACACACACTGGGGAGGTATCAAACCTACGAATATATCCTTAAAGGCGGAGAAACAGAAACGCCCGATGCCAGATTCAGTTATAACGGGATTAAAACGGTCGAAATTTATGGTCTTAATTATAAACCTGAATTATCGGATATTACAGGGATAATGGTGCATACCAATTTTCCTGAAACGGGTAAATTCACCTGTTCCAATGATGTATTCAATGAACTGAATTCCATATTGTTGCATACCATGCGCAACTACGTGGTACATATCCCGAACGATCCTGTGCGCGAAAAGGCAGGGTGGACACAGGATGTCGAAACCGCTTTTGATGCTTACGCCTATGCCTTCGACTGCCCGGAAATGTATATCAAGTGGCAGCGCGATTTTCTCGATATTATCCATGAAAACGGATATGTTCCTCCTGTGGCTCCGGGACGGTTTGACGGACCAACCATTAACGGTCCGTGGTGGGGAGGGATGATCGTTTATCTGCCATGGAAAATTTACACCCATTTCGGGGATAAAAAAATACTTGAAGAGAGTTTCAACGCCATGAAAAAATATACAGGCTACCTGAGCTCCATTGATAGCAGTTATGTAATAAAATGGGGACTTGGTGATTGGCTCGAACCGGGAAGTGTCAGGCCTGTGATGACACCCGTTCCATTCACCTCAACGATAGGATATTATAATACAGCTCTCATTACTTCCAAAACTGCAGCAATTCTTGGATTTAAGCACGATGCGGATCATTATTCAGCTTTGGCTGAAAAAATCAAAGCCTCTTTCAATGATAATTTTTTCAATCCGCAATCAGGCAAATATGCCAAATACAGTCAGACCTCCCAGTTAATGCCACTCTACTTTAATCTTGCTCCGGAAAATAAACGTCAGTTGGTGCTGGATAACCTGGTCAGGAAAATTGAATCCGATTCCAACCATGTGGGAACCGGATTCTTAGGAACACCGTTAATCCTTACAGGTCTTTCTGAACTTGGGAAAGGTGAAATTGCGTATAAAATGGCCGATCAGCGGACTTATCCAGGCTGGTATGATATGGTTTTTAACCATGGCTCCCGGATATTCAAAGAGGACTGGAAAGGAGGCCTGGTCCAAATGCCACCCCTGGGAGGGAGTCTGGGTTACTGGTTTTACTACTCCCTCGCGGGAATTCAACCGGATCCTGCATCACCCGGATTTAAGAACGTGATCATACGTCCCGATTTTGTTGCCGGTTTAACCTGGGTTAAAGGGGAATACGAGTCGCTTTACGGAACCATCAAATCACAATGGAAACGAGAGAATGACCTTCTCACGCTGAATATAGAAATCCCGGCAAACACAACTGTCACTATTTATCTGCCGACTGACATAATTGCCAATATTTCCGAAAACGGAAACTCCCTGATTGACAACAAAGATTTCGCCTCAGTATCCCCGAAGAACGGGAAAACGGCCATCCAGACAGGTTCCGGCAATTACTCTTTTAAAATTAGGCTAAATCCGTGATTATGAAAAATACGATTGCTTTGTTCGCCCTCGGTCTAATTATCGTTATCACCTCCAACGCACAACCCGGGACACGCAATTTGCTTTCAGACCATGACCTTAAATACCTCGAAGAGCTTACCAAAGATGTGGTCGAACGTTCACGCATTCATCCCAAACAATTGATATCGAAAGAGTTTGGGGCCAACAATAGCGGCGGAACTTTGATTAAACCCGGCGGAAGCGATTGTTATCCGGCCTTCTGGATACGTGATTATGCCATGTCGATAGAGAGTGGATTTATCACACTTGAGGAGCAAAAACACATGCTTCTGCTCACCGCTGCAAGCCAGTGCGATCAGACCTGGATATCGGATGGAGGCTGCCTGATTCCGATAGGCGCCATTCCTGATCATATCCGGATTGATGACAGCCGGCCTGTCTATTTTCCCGGCACCTACGACTATAAAGGACAAGGGTACAAAAAAGGGCTGTTGGCGAAGAATGGAAATATCAGGCATATCCTGATTAGCGAAGATTTCAGTGAAAAATCGGCCTGGGCGAAAAGCCTTGTGCGGAAAGGCGATTATCAAAATGGGGGGTATTGGGGAACTCCGACAGGATGGGTTTGTTATGCTATGGCCCTGACGGATACTGACGCTGCGAAGCAACTGGCCAAAGAATATATCGGTAATTTGCGGGCGGGCGATTATCGCAAAGGCTCCGGATACGGCGAACCCTGGGAATGCTACAATCTGGAAGCACCCCAAAATGCCATTTACATGACCACCGTTACCGCTCCATATACCGTGTTCAAATCCTGTCAAGAATAAGAGCGTTATCCATATGATCCTTTTTATTTATTGATAAAAGTTTAATTTTATTATTTTAATCCGGACTATTTAACACACCAAAGAATCTAAATATTGATACTAACACAATAAAACAAAAGCTAATGAAGAACAGGTTTAAGATTGGGATGATTCTGGTATTGCTGCTTTCAATACTGGCAATAAACAACACTGCCTCCGCTCAGTTAAAAGCGGAAACGGCAGAACAAAAAAGTAAACGGATGGAATGGTGGACTGATGCCCGTTTTGGGATGTTTATCCATTGGGGCTTATATGCCTTACCTGCCCGTCACGAATGGGTAAAGAACAACGAGAGGATGACTAACGAGCAATATCAGAAGTACTTCGAGGAGTTCAATCCTGATCTTTTTAATCCTAAGGAATGGGCCAGAATGGCCAGGGAGGCTGGAATGAAATACGTTGTTCTGACCGCCAAACACCATGAAGGCTTTTGTCTTTTTGATTCAAAATACACCGATTATAAAGCACCCAATACACCCCTCGGGAAGGATATCATCCGGGAATATGTCGATGCACTTAGGGCAGAAGGGCTAAAGGTGGGTTTTTACTATTCGCTGCTCGACTGGCATCATCCTGATTATACGATTGACAGCTGTCATCCGCTGCGTCAGGAATCAGATTCCGCCTATGCAAGGCTGAACAAAAACCGCGACATGTCAAAATACCGCGAATACCTGAAAAACCAGGTGCGCGAATTATTGACAAATTATGGAGAAATCAGTGTGATCTGGTTTGACTTTTCCTTTCCAGGCAAACATGGAAAGGATCACAACGACTGGGGTTCTGAAGATCTGCTTAAAATGACGCGGACCCTGCAGCCAGGAATCATCATCGACGACCGTCTTGATCTGAAAGATAAGGATGGCGGGTGGGATTTTGAATCTCCCGAACAATATAAGGTTGAGAAATGGCCTGAGCGCAACGGGAATAAGATCGCCTGGGAAACCTGTCAGACCTTTTCAGGATCATGGGGATACTACCGTGATGAGAACACCTGGAAAAGCACCCCTCAATTACTCGAGTTGCTGATCGAATCAGTCAGCAAAGGGGGTAATTTATTACTTAATGTCGGGCCTACCGCCCGCGGGGTTTTCGACTTCAGGGCACAGGATCGTCTGAAGGCCATGGGTGAATGGATGAAATATAACAACCGTTCAATCTACAACTGCACCGAAGCTCCGGCTGATTTTGTTGCTCCGGCCAATACCCTCCTGACCTATAATCCGAAGACGAACAGGTTGTATATTCATCTGCTCAGTTATCCGATGGGTAATCTGGTCCTTAAAAACATGGGAGATAAGGTTAAATACATACAATTCCTGCATGATGCCTCCGAGATTAAATTCCATGCGGCAAGGGGTGAAGAGAAAAACAACCTGAACCTCGAACTTCCGGTTCAGAAACCACCGGTCGAAATTGTTGTGCTCGAGGTTATTCTTAAGTAGGAAAATAGAATGAAAAAAATTCAATTCCTTCTTTTTATCCTGTTTATCTTCGTTTTATCCGGTTGTTCCGATTATTCAAAAGAATCGGAGCAACCGATCAAAGCTTATGACATTGATTTTAACTGGGGAGAAGGTGGTCCGAATGGGTTTGCCGCACCAGGGTTATGGGCAGATGCCAATCCGGCAGATCATGTTAACTGGTATGCCGACCTTGGCTGTAATGTGATCCAGTCTTTTGCGGTCTCGTGCAACGGATATGCCTGGTACAAAAATGGAATCGTCCCGGAGCAACCCGGATTGAAATATGATTTTCTGACCGAACAGGTGAAGCTGGCCCATCAGAAGAACATGAAGGTGTTTGGGTATTTCTGCGCAGGATCAAATACCCGGTGGGGTCTTGAACATCCTGGATTAAGCTATGGAATTCCATCCAATCCCCATATTCCTTATACCTCAACCTACATCGATTTCCTTTGTGCATCAATCCGGGATGCCATAAAAAAGACCAATATGGATGGTGTGTTTATCGATTGGCTCTGGAATCCCGGTGCAACCATGGAACCCTACCCACCTTTGAAATGGCTGGATTGTGAAAAGATGATGTATCGCGAACTGATGAAACGCCCTTTCCCCGGAAAGGAAAAAATAACGCCGGAAGTTGAACTGCAGTTCCGGCGTAAAGCCATTGACCGCTGTTGGAAGAAGATCCGGGCAACCGTCAAAAAAACAAAACCCGACTGCATCATCTGGCTCACCTCCTGTCAGCTTACCAGCAAAGATATTGCCGGATCGGATATGCTGAAGCAGGTAGACTGGGTATTGAATGAGGCTGGCGATATTGCAACTACAGAATCGGTCCGAAAGATGCTGGGTTCGCATACCCGCCTGGTCACTTGCCTGGCCAACTGGAACGGACAGGATCCGGCAAAAGTAATTCCTGCCGCAATCAGAGCAAATGTTGGACTTTACGGGTTTACCAAACCGGTATCCGGATCATTAATGCCTCCCGTGGATTACTACCTCTCGAAACCGGTGGACAGTTTAAAGGGCGATGAGCGGAATATCGCCGTTCTGGTAAGGGCTTTTAAAAATCTGCCAGATGACTACGTAAAAAAATAAGATTCTTTACGAGAGTGTCATAACTTTTTCTAAAACAATATCAGTTATATGAGAATACTAATCAGCTTTCTGGTCACCATTGCGCTGGCTTCTCCCTCAAAATTATCTTCCCAGGATATTAAGCCGGAGGATATCGCCTCTGCCCGCAAGATCAGGCGCGCAGAACTCAATGATCCAATCCGTCCGGAATGGCATCTCACTATTGCCGAAGGGAAGGCAATGCCCTTTGATCCAAACGGTGCCATTTTCAAAGATGGCGTTTACCATCTCTGGTATATCTATCAGGATGAGAAGAAATGCAACTGGCAGCATCTTTCAAGTATCGATTTGTTTCATTGGCGTTGGTATGCCATTGATCTGAAACCAAATCCGGGAGATCCTGAACACGATATTTTCAGTGGAAATGCTTTCCTTGCGAAAGACGGGAACGTCGTTTTAGCCTACCACGGCTTAGGCACTGATGGGAATTGTGTGGCTTACAGCAGTGACAAAGAGCTGAAAGATTGGATAAAACCCAAAACAAACCCGATCGCCAAACCGGGCTGGGATCCCCATATGTGGGTCGAAGGCAATACCTATTATCAGATTTCGGGAGGGACTCCGGGAGCCAAACATCCGAACCCCCCCGTTCTTTATATGGGAGATTCCTACGATCAGCCCATGAAAAAAGTTGGGGAGTTCATGACTCACAACATGCCCGATGTAAACGATTTTGAGGATATTTCATGTCCCGACTTTTTTAAACTTGGGGATAAATGGGTACTCCTTTGCATCAGTCACTCCAGGGGGGCACGTTATTACATCGGCACCTGGGACGGCAAACAATTTAATCCCGAATCGCATCACCGAATGAACTGGCCCGGGGGAACCATATTCGCCCCGGAAACTTTGCTAGATGATCAGGGTCGGCGGATCATGTGGGCCTGGGTCCTCGACCGGAAATCGGGGGTCTCAAGCGGGACCATGTCGATGCCCCGGGTACTGACCCTCGCGCCGGACAAGCTATCCCTGATTATTGAGCCACCCAAAGAGGTTCAACGGCTTCGGGTTAACAAAATGGAAGAACAACCTTTTACAGTGGATGGAGGTCAGTCAGTTCTGCTGAATACCATTACAGGGAATATGATGGAAATGGATATCACCATCGATCCGGGTCAGGCGAAACGGTTTGGAGTAAAGCTCTTCTCCTCTAAAGACGGTGTGGAGCAAACCCCGGTGGTGATCGACAGAACCAAAAACCTGATCCAGGTGGATATGCAGAAATCCGGAATCAATCATCCTGTTTATGAAGAGTTTGCGATGGTTTTTGCATCTCCTGATCCGAAGCATAACCCGGTAATCCTGACGGAGGATGCCCCATTCTCACTGGAAAAGGGTGAGAAAGTTCACCTGAGGATATTTCTTGACAAATCGATGCTTGAAGTCTTTGCAAATGGCCGCCAATGCATCACACAGGTCATCTATCCGACACTCAGGGACGCTGTGAATGTCCGGGTATTTACCGAGGATAAACCGATCAGGGTTGAAAGCCTGAAAGCCTGGAAGTTATTTCCGGCGATGCAGTGGTAAATGGCTTAAAATCTCATTAAATGGAAATACTCATCATAAAATAAATCAAATTAAAATACTAAATTAAAAGCTGCAATTAAATTGAACTTTTAACAATCAATTGAAATACTAATTCTTTCAGAAATCTTTATATTTGTGGAAAGAACTTATCATGAACATTCAATCAAGAAAGCTTGTTTTAATTGAAGAGTTTCTACGTATTAGTGATGAAAACCTTATCGCTAAAATAGAGACTTTTATCAGGCAAGAAAAGAAAATATCCCGTGATATAAACCTCAAACCGATGTCTTTTAGCGACTTCCATGAGATGATCGATCAGGCAAAACAAGAATGCAATGATGGAAGGATTATTGCTCACCAGGAACTTAAGAAGAAGGTGGCGACATGGAAATAAGAATTGAATGGTTGGAAATGTCTGAGAAACAACTAAAAGACATATTTGAATACTATTATAAGATAATTTACTGGCAAAGAGAAAATCTTGTTACTATTTTCTCAGTTTTTGACTGTAGGCAAAACCTGGCAAAAATCAACAGAATATAGTAAAC
>Ga0118677_10001096_pt1 | contig 58169 bp, 48 predicted proteins | sample AliMusrvi5mmetaG_FD_86154 | JGI IMG/M metagenome (GOLD analysis project Ga0118677, IMG submission 86154)
TCAGATGATCGCGGTCTCGTTGGGTCATCAGTAGTGTTCCTGTTGGCACCTCCACAGCTTGACCCGGTCAACAGGACATTTCTACTTTGCACAATTAGGACATTATCATTTTGCGGCGACAGTTCCATTGGTGTATTGATCAATGTGATTTCCTGGTGTATATTTAACGGAAGCCTCGTTTTGCCTCGTTGTTAAGACTCCCATTAAAACAAAAGGAAATCACTTGAAAGTTATCATCAGCTTATTGCTGGCGGCATTGCCTTTGATTGCACAGACTTACACTTTTTCAGACGGTGGCCGAACAGCCAGGATGGAATTGGCGCCAAATGAGGCCTATTTGACTGCAGGTTCGGACCGGAGTACAACTATCGCCAGTTTGAAGAAGAAACTGGGCACAGAATTGAGGTCCCTGGACGTAACTGGTGAAGCTGGGATCGTTGTTACACTTTCCAAGCCAACACGCGGCATCCTCAAAGCGGCCTCTCCTGTCTTCTATGATTCAACTGAAGTCCGCCGGCCCGCTGCACGCCGCTTCATGACCAGCCGCTTGCTGGTGAAGCTTGGCAGTGACGAAGCCTGGGGCTCGCTGCAGGAAACGGCGCACGCGATCAGCCGCAAGGAGTCTTTGATCAAGGGCTGGTATCTGGTGGATTTCGCGGATGCCTACGCTGCCCTTAATGCCACGGAAGCACTGAATGCCGCAGGCGGCGTTGAGTTCACTCCTGTTTTCGCCCGTCAGTTTGAAAAGCGGCAGGCAAAGGCCTCCGGGCAATTGCAGCGCACAGTGAATGACCCGCTGTTCCCGAATCAATGGCACCTTGCTGGCAATACTCCCAACATTCAGATGAACGCCTCATGGGATGTCGCGACAGGCAAAGGGGTCAATGTGACAGTGGTCGACGACGGACTGGAAGTGGCGCACGAAGACCTTGCCGGCAATACTTACCCGCTCTCGTCAAATAATCATCGCAATTACAACTCGGGCACCCCCAACGACCCTACGCCCGCCAACCCTGGCCAGAATCATGGCACGAACTGTGCGGGACTGATCGCCGCGGTGGGCTTCAACAACATCGGAGTCATCGGCGTGGCCCCGGAAGCAAAGTTGATGGGCCTGCGGTTGATCGCCGAAGGTGCGGGAGATGATTCGGTGGGTGACGCGATGTCATGGCAGCCGAACGGTTTGACAACACACGTTTCGAGCAACAGCTGGGGTCCCACGGACGATGGCAAGGCTCTCGGCGTAATGGGCGCACTGCAGGCGGCAGGTATCCAGCAGGCTGCCACCACGTATCGGGGCGGACTGGGCACGGTTTTCGCGGTCTCGGCTGGCAATGGGCGGCAGGCTGGCGACGATTCGAGCTACGACGCTTTCGCCGGTTCGCGGTTCACCATTGGCGTTGGGGCAGTGGGCAAGACAGGCGACCCCAGTTCCTACAGCGAGATGGGAATCAACGTTGCCATTTCGGCACTGGGCGGCGAGACCGCTCCTCCAGACATGCTGTGGACGACCAACAATTCCGGTCCGGATGGACTGAGCAGCCTGCAAGGAAAAGCTGCTACTTCGACTGCGCCGGTAAACTATAGTGACGCTTTCAACGGCACCTCGGCGGCGGCGCCCCAGGTATCCGGCGCGGCGGCTCTGTTGCTGCAGGTGAATCCGAACCTGGGTTACCGGGACGTCAAAGAGATCCTGATGAAGACGGCGACAAAGACGGGGCTTCAGAATGGCGATGCATTCAAAGATAACGGTGCCGGGTTCTCGTTCAGCCATTCTTTTGGAGCGGGCCTTCTGAATGTCTCCGCTGCACTCGACCTGGCCGCGGGCTGGACGGATCTTGGTCCGCTAACGAGCGTTACGCAAACCTCGGGCGCCACCAAAGCGATCCCGGATGGAGATTTCGCTGGTACTTCATTCTCCTTCGATTTTTCCGATACTCAGAAATTACGGGTGGAACACGTAGAGTTCACGGTCAACGTCAAGCACGCCAACCGCGGCGATATCGGCTTTATCCTTACTTCGCCTTCTGGCATGGTCAGCCTCGTGAACAACCGGTTACCTGACACCGGAGCCGATTTCGAGAACTACACGTTCACCACGGTACGGGATTGGGGAGAAAGCTCGGCGGGAGTCTGGACACTGAAGGTAGTCGATGTCACGGCGAATGGCGTTGTTGGAACCGCCAGCAATATGTCGGTGACGATCTGGGGCACCTCCGCTAAGTAGCTCAGATCGCCTTTTGCTTTGGGCCGCCACCCGTGCTACAGTAGTTAGTACGGACCGAACAATAGTGGGGACGTAGCTCAGTTGGTTAGAGCGCCGGCCTGTCACGTCGGAGGTCGCGGGTTCGAGCCCCGTCGTCCCCGCCACTTTTGTCCACCGGTTCGGAGTCATCATAAACGAAGAGGGAGCGCACAACGCTCCCTTTTTCCATTTAGGAGAGCAACTCTATGAGCCAACCCGGACAACCGAAAATTCAGCTGGTCAACAACCCCGATTACCGCGAGCATTATGCGAACAGCGTGCAGGTACGTACCAACCTGTGGGACATCTTTCTGATGTTCGGCACCCTCAATCAGCAGTCGCCTGACCTGGTGACGATTCAGAATTTCCAGGGAGTGTACCTGAGTCCGCAGCAGGCCAAGGCGTTTCTCAACGTGCTACAGCAGAATGTCTCGCAGTATGAAGCGGCCTTCGGCGAGATCAAGCTCGAACCCAAAGCAGGCGCCTCCTTCGTCCAGTAATTTAAACCGGGGACAGCCCGCATGTTCACCTATTTCGACGAAAGAAAAGGGGTGTGCGACATGTATGTGCGGCAGATTGTTAATGTGCGCGGCGATTGCAAATCGCCGCTTTGGGCGTGCAGTGCGGCAGTTGGGCCGATTTCCAATCGGCTAAAGGTTGGCAACCTGCCCAATGTTTTGCCTGAATGCCTTGCGTAAACCTACGCTCGGACTCATGCCGATTTGTTGAGGTTCTTCGACTGGGCTTACTTTCATGTCGCACACCCAAGAATAGGTGAACATGCGGGCTGTCCCCGGTTTGTAGGTAGAATGGTGTTTCACTATGAAGCAGATCATCTCGACAGACAAGGCCCCGAAGGCCATCGGGCCCTATTCCCAGGCCGTCATTCACAACGGCATCGCCTATTTGAGCGGACAGATCCCACTGGACCCGGCCACCGGCCAGATCGTGGAAGGTGACATCGTTGTCCAGACCGAGCGCGTGCTGGAGAACATGAAGGGCATGCTCGAAGCCTGCGGTTCGTCGTTCGCGCAGGTGTTGAAGACCACCGTGTTCATTAAGGACATGGGCGAGTTCCCCAAGATGAACGAAGTGTATGGGCGGTACTTCAGCGAGAATCCGCCCGCGCGGTCGACGGTGGAAGCGGCGCGGTTGCCTCGCGACGTGAGGGTCGAGATCGAAGCGATCGCGGCCGTCTCAGCGTCCTAACTGCGTCATCCGTTCCATGATGATCGCGCTGTAGTCGTTCATGTGCGCCGGATTCCATTTGCGTGGAGCCGGCAGCACGGCTGCCAGATGCGCGGCGTGTTCGCGATCGAGCTTCTGAGCGGGCATGTGGAAGTGATACTGCGCCGCTGCTTCCGCACCATACACGCCGGGCCCCCATTCAATCACGTTGAGGTAGAGCTCCAGAATCCGTTTCTTGCCGAGGATGAACTCGGCGAGCGGCACAATGCTCGCCTCCACTCCCTTTCGAATGTAAGATTGGTGCGTAGTGAAGAAGAGGTTCTTCACTAACTGCTGGGTGATGGTGGAAGCGCCACGCGTCCGCTTGTGCTGTTCCTTTTCCTTAATCGCGATTTCGATCTGATCCCACTCGAAGCCATGATGCTCGTAGAAGCGCCCGTCTTCGGCAGCGATGACGGCCCACTGCAAATGAGTCGATATGCGGCTGAGCGGCACGAACGCTTCGCGTTTTTGATACTTGCCTTTGGCGAACCACGATTCAACGCGGCGCTGCGTCTGCACACCGGTGGTAAACGGATCGATGAAGCGCAGCCCGGCCAGCGCAACAACGACAAACAGATAATAAGCGATGATCAGTCCTGCGACCGCAAGAAGAAGCTTTCGAATCACTCTTTCCATGATAGTATCCGCGATAAGCTATGATCTTGACAGGTCAACCCATGGATAGACGTAGCTTCCTCAAACTCACCGCAGCCGCCGCCTCCACGGCGCTCTTGCCGGCCGCTGCAAAGACTCCGAACGTGATTGTGATTCTCGCCGACGATATCGGTTACGGCGACCTCGGCTGCTATGGAGCAACCAGGGTGAAGACTCCCAATGTGGATCGTCTCGCAGCGCAGGGACTGCGCTTCACCGACGGGCATTCCGCATCGGCAACCTGCACGCCGACACGTTATGCCTTGATGACCGGTGAGTACGCATGGCGCAAGCCGGGCACAGCGATTCTGCCGGGCGACGCGAATCTGATCGTCGACCCTGAGCGGACCACCACGCCGTCAGTATTCAAAAAGGCCGGCTACACTACCGGCTGTGTCGGCAAGTGGCACCTCGGCCTGGGCAAAGGGAAAATCAACTGGAACACGGAGATCAAACCCGGCCCGAATGAGATCGGCTTCGACTATCACTTCATCATTCCCGCAACGGGCGATCGCGTTCCGTGCGTGTACGTGGAGGATCGCCATGTGGTCAAGCTCGATCCGAAGGATCCGATCGAGGTGAACTACAAAGACAGGATCGGCACCTACCCCACCGGCAAAGAGAGCCCCGAACTGCTGAAGATGAAGTTGAGCCAGGGCCATGACATGACCATCGTCAACGGCATCAGCCGCATCGGCTACATGAGCGGAGGCAAGGCGGCATTGTGGGAAGACGAGAAGATCGCCGAAACGATCACGAAGAAGGCCACCGGCTTCATCGAGCGCAGCAAAGACAAACCGTTCTTCCTGTACTTTGCCACGCACGACATTCATGTGCCGCGCGTGCCGAACGATACGTTCCGCGGGTCGAGCGGGTGCGGCTTGCGCTGCGATGCGATCCAGGAGTTCGACTGGTCAGTCGGCCAGGTGATGGCGACGCTCGATCGCCTAAAGCTGACCTCGAATACGCTGGTGATCGTGACCAGCGACAATGGCCCGGTGGTCGATGATGGCTATGCCGATGGTGCTACCGAAAATCTGAACGGACATAAGCCAGCCGGTCCGCTGAAGGGCGGCAAGTACAGTCTGTATGAGGGCGGCACCAGGTTGCCGTTCATCGCACGCTGGCCGGGTCGCATCAAACCCGGCGTTTCAGATGCGCTGGTATGCCAGGTGGATTTCCTGGCCTCATTCGCGGCAATGACCGGGCAGCAGATCGACACGGCTGCCGGGCCTGACAGTTTCAACGTCCTGCCGGCATTGCTTGGCGATTCGAAAAAAGGACGCGAGTATCTGGTGGAACATGCACAGGGCCAGGCTCTTCGCAAAGGCGAATGGAAGTTGATTCCGCGGCAGACGCAGGGCAAGAAGGCGATCCAGACAGAGCTCTATAATCTCAAGGAAGATCTCGGTGAGACGAAGAATGTCGCAGCGGAAAACCAGGGGATCGTAGAGGAGATGGGAGCGGTATTGCAGAAGTTCAAGAGTGCCGGACGCACCAGATCTTGAAACAAATTTCAATGTTACAGAATAGTCATTGACAAGCGATCAAAACTGGTCCATATTGTGGTTAGAGCAAGGATCTGAAAAGCAGATCAGCTCTCCAGGCCTCCCGGTAGGGAAGGAGGTCGGTGGCTTTTTCCGTAAGGAAAAGCCTGACGTTACGCTCTAAGGAGGTTTCGTATAGATATCGCCCACGATAAGGGCGGCTACCGGCATCCTCGACATTGAGCCAGCAGGCTTATACGCTAATACGGTCCTCAAGCGGACCGCAAGCGTGCGGTTTATGCACCGCAAAACTAAGACTGCTCCGAATGCGGGAACCGGCGGTCGCCCTTTTGATTTTTATCCTCTCCTCCCACCGAAGTTTGACATGCACCCCACGCCTTCTGTTAAGTTGTGAATTGCCAGTTCAATGAAGAACCTCATCGAATTTGAGGGCGTATCCAAAAGCTACTCGATCTACGAGTCGTCCACTGACCGCCTCAAAGAACTCCTCACCTTCAACCGGTTCCAATTCCATAAAGATTTTTGGGCCCTCCGCGATCTGAGTTTTCAGATTCGCCGCGGCGAGACGTTTTGCATTATCGGCGAGAACGGCTGCGGAAAAAGCACGCTGCTGCAAATCGTTGCGGGAATTCTTAGGCCTACCACCGGAACCGTGAAGGTAAGCGGGCGAGTGGCGGCCTTGCTGGAATTAGGCTCCGGGTTCAATCCAGAGTTCAGCGGCCGCGACAATGTTTATCTCAACGGCGCCATCCTGGGGCTGTCATCGAAAGAGATCGACCAGCGCTACCATCAGATTGAAGAGTTCGCCGAGATCGGCGCCTTCATCCATCAACCTGTCAAGACCTACTCCAGCGGTATGGCCGTGCGGTTGGCGTTCTCCGTTGCGATTCACGTGGACCCGGAGATTCTGCTGGTGGACGAAGCCCTGGCCGTTGGCGACATCTATTTTCGCCAGCGCTGCATGCGCAAGGTTCATGAACTGCGCGCAGCGGGCGTGACCATCCTGTTTGTCTCGCACGCGATCGGCGACGTGAAGGCGATCGGTGATCGCACCATGTGGTTGGATGGCGGCAGGATTCGCGAGTTGGGAGAAACAGACAAAGTAGTTTCTAAATATCTGGCGGCGATGACGGAGAAGGATTCCACCTTCCTCGAACTGCAGCACAAGCCGGAACGCCTCTCCGGCACGGTCTCAAAGGCGCCGGAGATTGTCGACACGATTCCCAATATCGATTTCCGCCATGGCGATGGCCGGGCCGAGGTGATCGGGATCGCCGTTTTCGACGAGCAGGGACAACCGCTCAGTCTGCTGGAACCGAGCATGCGAATTATCGTACGCATCAGCGTACGGGCCAAGGAGGATGTGCGTACGCCCAACATCGGCTTTATGATGCGCAATCACCTGGGGATGGACTTCGCAGGGACAAACACCATCCGCGAAGGCCACCAGCTACCGCCGATGATTCCTGGAGATATTCATACCGCGGACTTCCATCTTGAGCTGCCGGAGCTTTATCCTGGTATATTCTCTTTCTCTCCGGCCATTGCCGATGGTACGCTGACCTCTTACAAGATGTGCGACTGGATTGATAACGCGATTACGCTTCAGATGGGCCACGGGGAAGCCCAGGTGTACGGCTTCCTGCACCTGCCTTGCCGCGTGGAGTTGAACGCACGGCTCAACGACGGGGTGACCGGTGGCGTCTGAATTTACCGGCGAACGCGTGGTGCCTGGGCAGGTCGATCTCGACCTGTGGAACGAACATATCGCTCGCTATGTGTTTGCGTCCCGGCTGGCTCGCGGCAAGCGCGTTCTCGATCTCGGCTGCGGCACCGGCTACGGTACAGCTGAAATTTCGAAGTATGCGGCCAGCGTCACGTCGCTTGATATATCGAGCGATGCAGTTGCTTACTTGCAGCAAAACTACGCGCAACCGCACATCCGTGTGCTGCAAGCTTCGGCGGCGGCGATTCCACTGCGCGATGCGTCGTTTGATCTGGTAGTGGCGTTTGAAGTCATCGAGCACATCACCGAATGGCGCGAGCTGTTGACCGATGTGCGCCGCGTGCTGGCTCCTGGCGGGCAGCTGGTTGTCTCGACTCCGAACAAAAGCTACTACGCCGAATCGAGGAAGCTCTCCGGCCCCAATCCGTTTCACGAATTCGAGTTTGAATTCGAGGAGTTCAAGGCCGCCCTGGAAGAGTTCTTCCCGCACGTGCTGCTGTTCACCGAAAATCACGCCGATGGCATCGTCTTCAAGCCGGTGACAAATGCCCCGGTATCGGCCGACATTCGGGTAGAGGGCGCGTTGAACGATCCCGCGGAAGCGCATTTCTATGTTGCCGTGTGCGCCATGATTCCGCAGACCGGCGCTCCGACGTTCGTCTACATGCCGACCGCCGCCAACGTGTTGCGTGAACGCGAACTGCACATCGCACGGTTGGAAGCGGAGCTGAGAACCAAGAACGAGTGGCTCGATGCCGCGCGCGCCGAACACCAGGAACTGGTGAAGCTGCACGAGGCGCAGACGAGCGAACTGGAGGCGCGCAACAACTGGGCCGCCGGCTTGAATGCCAAGGTCACGTCGTTAGGTACGCGCATTCAGGAGGTGCAAGAGGAACTGGAAAGCCAACAGGCCGCGGCTCGCGCCGCCGTCGACGCCTACCAGGCCGAAGCGACGCGGCTCGAGGCGGAGGTTGTGCGGCTCGAAGCAGAAGTGCAAGCCAAGCTCGCCTGGGGCCAGGAGGTTGAGACACGGCTCTCAACCGAATTGGAGCAGCGCGTCGGCGAACTCGCGAAATGCGTCGACCTGTTGCATGCCGCGGAGAAGACAATCGATGAACGCACCGAGTGGGTGCGCAGGCTGGAAAAAGACATCGAAGGTTACGAAGAGCGGCTGGCCTCTGCGCAAGGTTCCAAATGGTTTCGCCTGGGGCGTGCGCTGGGACTTGGGCCCGAACTGCGAAAGACGTAAATGGCCCTGACTCTACGCCTGCTGCGCGCGCTGCCGTTGCTGCTGCTTTCTCCGGTACTGCTTTCGATCGCGGCTCTCTCGATTGCGGTTACCGATCTCATTCAACTGCTGCGCGGCAGGAAAGCTTTGCCGCCCGATACGCGTCCATCCACACGCGCGGCGAGCGTCGTTATCCCTAATTGGAACGGCAGGGACCTGCTCGCAAAGTACATCCCATCGATCATCAAGGCCCTCGATGCAAGCAACGAGAACGAAATCGTCGTTGTCGATAACGGCTCCACCGACGGCAGCGTCGAGTTACTGCGCGAAGAGTTCCCGATGGTACGCGTGCTGGCGCTGCCGGAGAACCTGGGCTTCGGCGGCGGCTCGAACGCCGGCTTTGCCGCAGCGAAGAATGACATCGTCGTGCTGCTCAATAGTGACATGCGCGTTGACGAAAACTTTCTGGCGCCGCTGCTCGAAGGGTTCAGCGATGAGAAGGTGTTCGCCGTCTCCTGCCAGATTTTTTTCAGCGATCCGAATAAGCTGCGCGAAGAGACCGGGCTCACGCAGGCGTGGTGGGCCAACGGTGGTTTGCGGGTGCGGCATCGCATCGATGAGAGAATACGTTCCGCGTATCCGTGCTTCTACGGTGGAGGCGGATCGTGCGCGTTTGACCGCCGCAAGTTTTTCGAGCTCGGCGGCTTCGACCACCTGCTGGCGCCGTTCTATCTCGAAGACACCGACCTCGGCTTCCTGGCCTGGAAGCGCGGCTGGAAGGTGCTGTACGAACCGCGCAGCATCGTCTTTCACGAACATCGCGGCACCATCGGCAAGAAGTTTTCAGAGGACTACATTCAGTCCGTACTGAAGAAGAACTTCATTCTGTTTTGCTGGAAGAATATTCATGAATGGCCTCGCCTGATTTCGCATTTTGCGAACACGTGGGCGGGCGCGGTGTTCAGCGTCTTTGCCGGTCCGTCGCCGGAGCGCAGCAGTCTGTATGGAATCTGGCGAGCGTTTCTGCAGCTGCCCCATGCGATCGCCAGCCGCATCCGCGCGCAGGAGCTTGCCGCGATCGATGACACCGAGGCGTTCCGGCGGCCGCTGGGCGGCTATTTCCGCGACCGCTTTCAACAGCTCCCGGCGAAGCCCGAAAAGCTGAGCGTGCTTTTCATTTCGCCTTACACGATCTGTCCGCCTGTCCATGGCGGCGGCGTGTTCATGTATCAGACGATTCGCGAACTGTGCAAGCTGACGGAGCTGCACCTGATCGCCTTGCTGGATCATGAGCACGAGGCGTTGCCGCACAAGGAGCTCGACGAAATCTGCGCCGGTACGGAGTACATGATCCGCATGCAGGGTTTGCAAAAGGCGCTCGGCTCGATTGTTCCGCACGCGGTGCGTGAGTTCTCCAACGATGATCTGCGTTGGGCGATCCATCGCACGATTCTGCTGCACGGCATCGATGTGCTGCAGTTGGAATATACCAACATGGGGCAGTATGCGGCGCACTTCCGCCAGATCCCCAGCGTGTTGTTTGAGCACGACATCTATTTCCAGTCGGTTGGCCGGCAGTTGCCCAAGATGCGCGGCGCGGTCCGGCAGGTCAGCGCTGCGTTTGAGTACTTACGGGCGATCCGCTTCGAATTGCGCATGCTGCCGCATCTGGACCGCATCCAGGTATGCAGCCAGGACAATCGCGACTACCTGCTCAGCTTCCTGCCCAAACTGGAGGGCAGGATTGAAGCCGGGCTGCGTGCCGGCATCGATACCACAAGGTATGAGTTCCTCACCGAGGGCCGCCAACCGGACACGCTGCTGTTTCTGGGCAGCTTCCGGCACATTCCGAACGCGGAGGCACTCAACTGGTTTGTGCATCACGTCTACCCGTTGGTGCTGGCGAAGAAGCCGAGCGCCAAACTCATCATCATCGGAGCCGAGCCGCCGCCTGCACACTCGCTGCCAGATCTGCCGAACATCGAGTTGATCGGTTATGTGGACGATGTGCGCGCACCGTTCCGCGACTATGCCGTTTTTCTCTGCCCGATTTTGAGCGGGTCGGGAGTTCGCGTGAAATTGCTCGAAGCGTTTTCAGCTGGCATTCCTTGTGTGTCAACAACTCTGGGCGCTGAAGGTCTTGCGCGGAAGGACGGCGAGATCTGCGCACTTGCCGATTCGCCTGAGGACTTCGCGGCGAAGATCCTTTACCTGCTTGACCATCCCGCGGAATCCCGCGCGATGGCGGAACGGGCGCGCGCAGAAGTGGTCGAAAACTGGGACATGGCGAATCTCACGCGGCGCCTGGAACAGAGCTACCGGCGGGCGGTGGAACAGATGCGCGTGCGCTAAACTATTAGCGCATCAATGATCCTCACCCGCATTAAGCAGTGTTGGAACAAAGCGGCCGCGTGGTGCTCCCGATTCTGGAGTAACGTGCGCCCCGGGCCGGAGGCCTCTCGCGGTGCGGAGTTGGGACTTTTGGCAACCGCTGCCGTTGTGGTTTTGGTGGCGGCCTACAACATCAAGACCGGGTTCGGCATCCTCTTCGATTTCTTCTTTTGCCTGTCTGTTGCGGCGTTGCTGGTCCCGATCATCACCGGCGTAGTTGCCCTGCTGCTTACCTTCTTCCGCGCCCTTCCTCGCAAACACACCGGCATCATCGTCGGATGCTGCACGCTGGTGATGCTGCTCTGGCCGTCGATGGAGTTGGGCCTCGGAATCGCTGTTGCCATTGGGTTGATCGAAGGCGCGCTTGGTTCAAGCCTGGCCACGATTCTCTCCGAGGGCTTTGCCGGCGCGGCCAGGAGCAAGCGAGTGATCACCTTCGTGCTGCTGGCTATTTCACTGTCATCGAACGCTGTCCTGGGATGGCTGTTTCTGCACAGCGGCTCCAATCAGAAGCTCGTTGCGTGGCGCCCTCCGGAAACTAACATGCCTGCGAAGTTGCAGGCTCCAAACCCTGAGCAGACCGGGCCATTCAGAATTGAGACTCTTTTCTACGGAGCTGGCAACGATGTGCGCCGCCCTGAGTATGGACCTTCCGTCGCCATCAAAACTCGAACGGTGAACGCCACGGAGTTCTTCAAGGATTTCAAGGGCTGGAAGCGCTGGGCGCGGCAATTCTATTGGGAATTCGATGTTGATAAACTTCCCCTCAATGCACGGGTCTGGTATCCGGAGGGGGAAGGTCCCTTCCCATTGGCACTGATCGTTCACGGCAATCACGACATGGCCGAATTCTCCGATCCCGGTTATGAGTACCTGGGACAACTACTGGCAAGCCGCGGAATCATTCTTGCATCGGTCGACGAGAACTTCCTGAACGGCGGTCTTTTCCACGATCCGCCCAAACAACAACAGGTGCGTGGCTGGATGCTGCTGGAGCATCTCAAACTCTGGCGCGAATGGAACACTACTCCGGGTAATCCGTTTTACAAAAAAATCGACATGGATCACATCGCGCTGATGGGACACTCCCGCGGAGGAGAAGCCGCGGCGACTGCGGTGGCGTTTAATGAGATGAGGTACTACCCCGAAGATTCCAATATCCGGTTCGACTATCACTTCCGCATTCAAGCGGTGGTGGCGATCTCCCCGGTGGACGGGCAGTACAAACCGGCGGGCGAATACCGGCGCATCAAAGACGTCAGCTACCTGACGCTGCATGGCGCACACGATTCGGATGTGACCTCCTTCCACGGCAGCCGTCAATGGGATCACGTGGTCTACACCGCGGCCGGTCCGTGGTTCAAGGCGGAGATCTTCACGTACCGTGCCAATCACGGGCAATTCAATACGGTTTGGGGCCGCACGGACCACAGCGCCCCAATGAGCTGGCTTCTGAACTTGCGGCCTCTGCTTACTGGCGAACAGCAGCGGATGATTTCCAAGACGTATATCTCCGCGTTTCTCGAAGCCACACTGAAAAGCAATCGCGTGTACCTGCCGATGTTTCAGGACTGGCGCACAGCGCGTGGCTGGCTGCCGGAAACCGTCTACGTGAACCGCTATCAGGACCCGTCGTACGCGCCGGTGGCTGCATTCCAGGAAGACGCGGACCTTTCGACTACAACCCTAGCCGGCGGCAGAATCGAAGGCGAGAATCTCTCCATCTGGCGCGAGGGACGAATTCCTTACCGCAATGGCGACCGTGGATATAACGGTGTATTTCTCGGTTGGAATCGCGCCAACGGTGCACCGCCGGCATCCTATACTGTCAAGCTGCCGCCGCAGTTTAATCCCGGCGCCGCACCCACCCTGGAGCTGTCGATCGCGGCCATGGATGAAGACGCTCCGCTCCCCGGAAAGAGCAAGGACGACAATGAGACGTCGAAATCGAAGGAACGCGAAGCCATCGACTTCACCATTGAATTCGTCACAAAAGACGGCGAATCCGTCTCCGCGCCGCTGACCCGTTTTGCAGCAGTCCCACCGCCTCTGAAGGAGCAGCTCACCAAACTGGGCGATCTGGAGTTGCGCGAGTTTGAAAAGGACTGGGAGCCGGTCTTCCAATCCGTTCGCATTCCACTCTCTGCATTTGTCGATCCTCGGTTTGATCCTCGGAAGATTGAGAAGGTGAGGCTGAGGTTCGACCGCACTCGCAGCTATGTGATCTGCATCAGCGGCATCGGGTTCAGTAATCAGTAATGGCAACGCTCTTCCTGCTGCATCATTATGGTCCTGCGTATACACTAGGATTGTATGATCACGAAGGTCAGAAAGGCCGTCTTCCCCGCTGCAGGCCTAGGCACACGATTCCTTCCCGCTACCAAAGCGATGCCCAAAGAGATGCTGCCGCTGGTGGACAAACCACTGATTCAGTATGCAGTGGAGGAGGCGATGCATTCCGGTGTTCAGAGCATTTACATCGTCACGGGCCGCGGCAAGAGCGCCATTGAAGACCATTTCGATGTCAGCTTCGAATTGGAGCACCTCCTCTCAAACCGGAAAAAGACCGAGCTGCTGTCCCTCGTGAAAGGTGTTTCCGACATGGTCGACATCGCCTACGTGCGCCAGAAAGAGGCGCTCGGCCTGGGGCATGCGGTGCACCGCGCCAAAGATCTGATCGGCGATGAGCCGTTCGCCGTGGTGCTTTCCGACGACGTGATCGATTCCGAAATTCCTTGTCTCCGCCAGCTGCTGGACGTCTACGAATTCTATGGCGCTTCGGTGGTGGCGTTGATGGAAGTTCCGCCGGAGCAGACCTCGTCCTACGGTATTGTCGACGCCGAGATGGTGGAGCACAACGGAGCGAAATCGAACCTGTATCGCGTGCGGAACATGGTGGAAAAGCCCAAGCCCGGCGACGCGCCGTCGAACCTTGCCATCATCGGCCGCTACATTCTGACGCCGGAGATTTTCAAGTCGATTGAGACCATCGAACCCGGCGCGGGCGGAGAGATCCAACTCACTGACGCCTTGAAGCACCTGCTGCGCAATCGTCCCATTTACGGCCTCAAGTTCGAAGGCACGCGCTACGATGCCGGCGATAAATTGGGTTTCTTGCAGGCAACCGTGGAAATGGCACTCAAGCGCCGTGACCTGGGTGGCAAGTTCCGTGATTATCTTAAGACACTAAAATTATGACACCGGTCCCGATTGAACAGCCCTTACGCCCCAGCGAAGCCTCCGCCTTAGCGGAATTGATCTTTCAGGTGGCGGAAGGAAAGGTTCTGAATGACGATCTCCGTGCGCGCCTGAACTCCCGCATCGGAAATTTGAATCTGGAAAGCATAGTCCCGTATACGGGGTCGCTGGCGAAGGATCCGACCCACGTCTCCGCATACTACATTGCAGTGGACGGAATCCTGCATGGCAGGACTACGCAGGTGCTCCTGTACATGGCCCCGGCCACGGCGCCCTTCAGTTCGTTGTTCCCGAAGCCGCTGCTGATCGGCCGCATGCGGCCCGGCGGAGGCCGGGAGATTGTGGTCAACGCGATCCCCTTCGATAGCTCCTGCCACGACCACATCCGCACCTATGCCGAAAAAGTGGACAGGGCCTTCCTGCCCAGGCCACAGGGTGCGCTGCCCGCAATCGCGGTTGGCAATCGACATCCGGAGATCAGCCTGCCCGCGGCTTTCGACGCGTTCCGTTCCATCCACAAAACGCTCGGCGTCAATCTCGCATCAACGGTACAACTGTCCGCAACCCGTGAAATGACCACCGACGCGGCGATCGCATCCCGCGATGGCGAAGATCCCACAGCCCCCGGCCATACGCGGGTTTCCATCAAGCACCTTTATCACGCAGGACTGTGGGCCGCCATCCGCGCCGGTTGGCGTGAGGGCTACAACGCCGAGGCTGACCATTTTATTGTCAGCGGGTCGACACCTGAGGAAATCGCGCTGTCGATCGAAGCGACCAAGGAAGCGATCAAGCAGGCTGCCGGCTACACCAAGTTCACGACCGATACATCACGCCTGTTCGAGTTGCGCGCGGACTTGCGCCATCCATCGCCGCTGACGGACACCGAAGTGGCTGACCGCTTCGAGCAGCATTTCAAGGACGAGGATAAGACTTGGATTCTGGAGGAGTTTTCCAAGCGCCTGGAAACCGCCGCCGGAACGTTTGCGTTTTCCATCCCGGAGATCCAACGCCTGGCGGTGAAATTCGGCCGCAGCATTCAGGTCAACATCGAACTGTTCGATGCGATTCGCCGCGCCAAGATCTCCACCGGCCTGAGCCGGACCTTTGATTTTGAGCCCTCGCTCGATGAGGCCGATACACTCACTACGCCGGCCGAACTGTTCTTCTACATGCACTGGTTGAAGGCGCATGGCCGCCCCGCGCAACTGGTGCCTCCGAATCTCGGCTTCAAAAAGAGACAAGCCTATCCTGAAACGATGGCCGAGCTCGAAACCTACGCCGAACACAAGATGTGGCCGGAGCTGCTGACTCGCACCGCACAGGAGTTCGGCGGAGATCCCATCGCGGAACTGCATGCGCGCGTGAAAGACCTTTCTGCACTGGCTCGCCATTTCAATGGGACTCTGAGCATTCACTCCGGCAGCGGCAAGCAGGCCACGGTGCTGAACCAGATCGGCCGGGCTACCAATGGACGCTGGAACTACAAGATCTCCGGCGAACTGCAACTGCAGTTGTTCGATGTGTTGAGCGAGCAACCTGAGGGCTCCGCTCCGCGTGCACTTTTCGATCGCATGGTGGCGCGCTGCAATGCGTTCGCCGCAGCAGGTGCGTTCGGCTCGGAAAGCGAACTGGCCACGAAGTATACCGGCTCGTACCTTGGCACGGCCGAGAAGGGCCGGACAGATGGGAACCTGTTCCTGGTCTTCTGGCTCGGCAACGTTGTGGGCTCGACAGATACCGATGGTCGCTTCTTCAAGCGCCATCTGGATGAGTTGCCGCCTGAGATCATCAAAGAAGCGCAGTCCCGCCACGTGAAGTACATCACCTGGCTGGCCAGCCAACTACGCGGCTAGTCCGCGGAATATACTACTTACATGCCTGAGATATCCAGAAGAATGCTGCTGGCTGGCGCCCTTGCGCCCAAGCCTGCCGCCGCGCGAGGGAATTCCGTGAAATTTGGTGTCGACTTATTCAGTATCCGGACGTCGGGTTATGACGCTTTTCAGAATCTCGATTACTGTGCCAAGTTCAAGACACAGGTAGTTCACTTCTCTGAGATCCGTTTCATCGGGAATCTGGAGAAGGAGCATCTCCAGAAGGTGCGCGCCCACGCCGAAAAGCTGGGCATTGAGATCGAACTTGGCATGAGGTCGATCTGCCCCAGTTCAACGTTGTTCGATCCCAAGCAGGGCACCGCCGAAGAACAGATCACGCGCATGCTCGATGCGGCCAAAACGGTGGGCTCGAAGATCGTGCGAGCATTCCTCGGCAGCATGGCAGACCGCAGCACCGCGATTCCGATGGAAGCGCACATTGAAAACGCCATCAAGGTTTTGCGCAGCGTGCGCTCTCGCACCATGGACTACGGCCTGAAGATCGCGATCGAAAATCACGCCGGCGACATGCAGGCGCGCGAACTGAAATCGCTCATCGAAGGAGCAGGCAGGGAGTTTGTGGGAGCGTGCATCGATTCGGGCAATCCGCTGTGGACCATCGAAGATCCGCACCTCACGCTCGAAACCCTGGCCCCCTACGTCCTCACCAGTCACGTTCGCGACTCCGCAGTGTGGCGCACACCGGATGGCGCCGCCATGCAGTGGGTGCGCATGGGCGAGGGCAATGTCGGGATTCGCGAATGGGTGAAGAAGTACGCCGAACTTTGTCCGGGCAAGGCGATGTCGCTCGAAACCATCGTCACCGGGACACGCAATTTTAACTTCCTTCAACCCAAGTTCTGGGACGCCTACCGCCGCACTCCGGCGTGGGAGTTCGCGCGGTACCTGGCAATCGCGGAGAAGGGAACTGCCCGTCCGAATCCGGCTCCGGTCCCCAAAGACAAACAGGCCGAACAGGAGCGGACCGATCTCGAGGCGAGTGTCCGTTACGCGCGGGAGATCCTGGGCGAATGAAGGACAAGATCGCGCTCGTCACGGGAGCCAGCCGCGGCATCGGCAAAGCCATCGCGCTAGCCTTTGCACGGGAGGGCGCGAAGGTCGTGATCTGCGGCCGCAAGCAGGAGACGCTGATCGAAGTCGCGAAGCAGGCTCCGGGCAGCATCTTCGCCGCGGTGTGTCATGTGGGGCGCGGCGACGAGTTGCGGAAGCTGGTGGCTTCGACCACCGCGCAGTTCGGCCGCATTGACGTCCTGGTGAACAACGCGGCCACCAACATCGCACAGGTGCCGGTGCTCACCTCCACCGAGCAGCAGTTCGACAAGATGGTGGATGTGAATCTGAAAGCGGCCTACCGGCTGACGCAACTGATTGCGCCCGGCATGTGCGAACGCGGCTCCGGCTCCATCATCAACATCGCCTCCATTGCAGGCCTGAAGCCGCAGTACGAGGGGATGATGTACAGCATTACCAAGGCCGCACTGATCATGATGACCCAGTCGTATGCCTTGGAACTCGGCCCCAAGGGTGTCCGCGTGAATGCGATCGCGCCGGGCCTGATCAAGACGGTGCTCAGCGAATACTACTGGAAAGACCCCCAAGCCGAAGCGCAGGCGATTGCACAGCAGCCTCTCAAGCAGCTGGGAGAACCGGAGCAGATCGCCAGTATCGCGGTGCTGCTGGCTTCGGGCCGGTCCAGCTATTTAACAGGTCAGACCATCGTGGTGGATGGCGGCCGCACCTTACAATAGACTTCATGAGATCTCTATCGCTTGCCCTCGCCCTGGCGATGGCGCCTGCTGCATTCGCGCAGCTAGTTCCCAGCGTAAAGTCCGCGGCCATGGGCGGGAATCTGCCGGTGGCCGAAGCCATGCTCAAGCAGTATCGGGCGGCGGCCGGGATTACGCCGGAGTGGATCGCCGCGCATTCGTGGCTCGGCAGGGCGGCACTCGCGGCGAAGCAGCTGGACCGGGCCGATGCCTACGCGCAGCAGACCCGCGAATTCGCCCTCTCCGAATTGAAGAAACGCAAGCTCGACCAGGATGGCTTCCTGCCCCTCGGACTGGGAGCATCGATCGAGGTCCAGGCCTCCGTCATGGCAGCCCATGGCGACCGGGCACAGGCCGTGGCGTTCCTGAATCGCGAACTGGCGGCCTACAAGGGCACATCCATTCACGCCCGCATTCAAAAGAACATTAATCTGATCAGTTTGGTCGGGAAAAGGGCTCCAGCGCTGGTGACGTTGCCAACCTTGGGACCGAAATGCGCCCAATCGGCTAAGACCGGTGGCCAGCCAACACTTATTTTCTTTTGGGCGCACTGGTGTTCGGACTGCAAGGGGCAGGGGCCGATTTTGGAGAAGCTGAAGAGGGATTTCAAGGATTTGCGGATCGTGGCGCCGACCATGCTTTACGGATATGTGGCGGGCGGGGAAGACGCGCCACCAGCCCGCGAACTGCGGTACATCGACGAGATCCGCAAGCAGTATTACGGGCAATTGGTGGATTGTTCGGCACCGGTGAACACAGAGAACTTCAACAACTTCGGCTCCAGCAGCACCCCGACGCTGGTCCTGATCGACCGGCAAAACATCGTCCGGGTCTACCATCCCGGAACGATGAATTACGACGAGCTGGCGGCGGCGGTGAAGGGCGTAATCGCCAAATGAACACTACTGGATCGCGATATCAACATTTGACAAAAACCGTCTAACTTTATACGCTAAAATAGTACGAGTCGTGCCGGGGTAGCTCAGGTGGTTAGAGCGACGGTCTCATAATCCGTAGGTCGTAGGTTCGAGTCCTACTCCCGGCACCAAGCAACGTTCCTTCCAACCGCCTTTTAAGGCTCCCCGACAATCAATCCATAGATCCGGTCCAGGTCATCGGCCGTGAAGTACTCGATTTCGATCCTGCCGCGATCCACTCCCTTTTCGACAATCTTGACCCTGGTGCCGAGGACGCGCTCCATCTCCAGGATGGCCGCCTTGACGTTGGGATCGACCGCTGGCGGTTCCTCCGGCTCCGGGGCAGGCCTGGTTAGCTTCTGGACCATCTGCTCCACAGAGCGCACGGACATGCCGCTGCCGCTGGCCTTGCGCGCAACCTCGATCTGTTGATCTGGTTCCGGCAGACCGAGAATGGCGCGGGCATGCCCCATCGAAAGCTTCCCATCCGCTACCAGTCCCTGGACCTCCGTAGGAAGCCGCAGCAACCGGAGCAGGTTGGTGATCGTGGAACGATCCTTGCCCGTGCGACGCGCGATCTCTTCGTGGCTGAGGTTCAACTCGTGACTGAGCTTCTCAAAGGCCAGCGCTACTTCGATGGCGTTCAGGTCTTCGCGCTGGATATTTTCGATGAGCGTAATCTCGAGGAGCCGCTCATCGGGGATCTCCTGGACCACCACAGGAACGTCCGTAAGGCCCGCAATCGTCGCTGCGCGGAGGCGCCTTTCACCAGCCACCAACTGGTAGTGTCCTTGTACCTTCCGCACCACTAGGGGTTGTATGATACCATTCGCACGGATCGATTGAGCCAGATCTTCGAGCCGGTCAGGCTCAAAAACTGCCCTGGGCTGCATGGGATTGATCTCAATTTTCGTGATCTGAAGTTGAGATGGCTCCGCAGCCGGAGCCTCATGCGCGGGCGCAGCGGCAGCAGCGACTGGGGTGGGAGCAGCCACAGGTGGCTGCAGAGGACGACCGGGGAGAAGGGAGGAGAGACCTTTACCCAACGCCTTGCGCTGACTGTCTTGCACGTTGCTCATTTTCGAGCACCTCCTTTGCGAGTTTGATATAGCTTTCTGCACCTTTGGAGCGCGGATCATAATCGAGGATCGGCTTGCCGAAGCTCGGAGCTTCAGCCAGACGCACACTGCGCGGAATGATCGTCTTGAAGACCTGTTCCTGGAAGAACTCTTTCAGGTCATCAGCCACCTGTTTGGTGAGGTTGGTCCTGTCGTCGTACATCGTGAGCAGGACGCCTTCGATCTGAACATTGTGCTGGAACGATTCCCGGATGCGGTTCACAGTATCCAACAACTGTGAGATTCCTTCGAGAGCGAAAAACTCGCACTGGATGGGGATGAGCACAGAGTCGGCACCGACCAATGCATTCAATGTCAAAAGATCCAGCGCTGGTGGGCAGTCAATCACGATGAAGTCATACTTATCACGGACCGAATCCACCACACGCCGCATGCGCAATTCTCTGTGTTCGATGTCGACCAGCTCAAGATTAGCGCCAACGAGGCTTCTATCTGCGGGCAACAGGTCAAGACCAGGATAATTGGTCGTGACGATCACCTCAGAAGCGTCGGCCTCACCGACCAGTGCATGGTAGAGGCTAGCTTTGTCTGGATCCTTAATGACACCGAGCCCGGTAGTCGCGTTTCCTTGTGGATCTGAATCGATCAGCAGAACACGCAGATCATTGGCCGCAAGAGCTGCGGACAGATTAATGGCAGTCGTGGTCTTCCCCACGCCGCCTTTTTGGTTGGCAATAGCGATTGTTTTAGCCAAAATTACCTCTTGAAAAATTCATCCTATCACGGATGCTTGGTACTCGTACAAAGTAATCGTGAGAACGATGTTCCACGTGGAACGTGGAACAGGGTTAACGGGATACGGATCGATGTTTCACGTGGAACATCGACCTAACTACGCTGCAAACTCAAATACACATCCAAAACTGCCACTGCGGCAGGAGTCACGCCCGGAATCCTGGCGGCCTGGCCGAGAGTGGTGGGGCGCACTCGAACCAGCTTGCTGGTGATTTCCCGGGACAAGCCTGGGATGCCCTCATACTCGAAGTCCGCAGGAATCTCCCGACGGCTATTGTTCTTCAAATGTTCGATCTGGCGTTCCTGCTGCGCCATGTAGCCTTCGTATTTCACTTCCGTCTCAATTGTAGTCAACAAACCGTGCTCAGGAGAGGAACCAAGTTGCGAGACAATCCAATCCTGCAAGACAGCAATCTTTGCCTCTGGGCGCTTGAGCCAAACAGCCAAAGTTGGCCGGTCATCACCGGAAACGCACGTTTGAGGAAACTCACTAGGATTAGCTCGATTAGCACTCAACAACTCAAGCACTCGCACCTTCTGCTCCTGCTTGCGATTAAACTTCTCCCAGCGCAAATCAGAAACCAGCCCGACGGACCGGCCAAATGAAGTAAGCCGTTCGTCCGCATTGTCGATCCGAAGATGAAGCCGGAACTCAGCCCGCGAAGTAAACATCCGATACGGTTCGTCAGCACCCTTCGTGATCAGATCGTCGATTAGAATTCCCGTATACCCTTGAGTCCGGCCGATGACAAGAGGTTCCCGGCCCATCACCCGCATAGCGGCATTGATTCCGGCAATCAACCCCTGACAAGCAGCTTCCTCGTACCCGGAAGTTCCGTTGATCTGGCCAGCCAAGAACAGGCCACCAAGCTTCTTGACTTCCAGGGAATGATGCAACTCACGGGGATCAACAGCGTCATATTCGATGGCGTAGCCAGGACGAATCATCTCCGCGCCTTCCAAACCAGGGACTGAGGCGACCATCGCTTCCTGGACATCAATAGGCATACTGGTCGACATCCCATTGACGTAAACCTCGTTCGTATCCAAACCCTCAGGCTCCAGGAAGATCTGATGCCGCAACTTATCGGGGAACTTTACGACCTTATCTTCTATAGAAGGACAGTATCTGGGGCCCACACCTTCAATCTGACCACTATATAAAGGGGACCTACTGATACTTTCACGCAGGATCTGGTGAGTGACTTCCGTAGTATATGCAATGTGGCACTGAATCTGAGGACGATTGATGCTCTCGGTAAGGAACGAAAACGGAGTCGGAACCTTGTCCCCATCCTGGGCTTCGAAGCGAGACCACTCAATCGTGCGGCCATCCAACCGGGGTGGAGTTCCGGTCTTGAGCCGCGTCCAACCCAAATCCAAAGACCGAAACTGATCGGCCAGAAGATTCGAAGACGCCTCGCCATTCCGGCCACAACTGTACCGGGTCTCCCCAACGTGCGCAAGACCGTTCAGAAACGTCCCCGTAGTAATCACGACAGCGCCGCAAACCACTCGCCTTCCATCCCGCAGAACCACTCCGCGAACCGCCCCTTCCTCTATCACTAATCCGGCAACTTCGGCCTGCAGGATTCGAAGATTCGGCTCCTGTTCCAGAATCTGCTTCATGTGGACGCGGTATTGCTTCTTGTCGCACTGCGCCCGCGGAGACCAGACCGCAGGGCCGCGACTGGTATTAAGCAGCCGGAACTGGATGCCAACGGCATCGGTGGCCTCCCCCATGACGCCGCCCAACGCGTCGATCTCCCGCACGAGGTGTCCTTTGGCGATTCCGCCGATGGCCGGATTGCATGACATCTGCGCAATCAGGTCGGCATTCATAGTGATCATTGCGGTCTTCAAACCGATGCGGGCGGCAGCGCGGGCAGCCTCGCAACCGGCATGACCGGCCCCAACCACAACAATGTCATACTTAAGAGAACGGGCAGAAACTATCATTCGGTATTGTGCCGATGTGGCCCTTCTATTCTAACGTCTGGAGAAAGTTCCGTGAAAGTTCTCGTTTTGGGCGGCGGCGGCCGCGAGCACGCGCTCGCATGGAAGATCGCACAAAGCCCTCTTGTGGAAGCCGTGCACGCTTCCCCAGGAAATCCCGGCATCGCCACTGTCGCAACCTGCCATCCTTGCCCCAGCGGTACACCAGAGGAATATCTGGCAATCGCAAAGTCGCTGGAAATTGACCTGACCGTCGTAGGCCCCGAGGCGCCACTCGTCCTCGGAGTAGTGGATACTTTTCGCGCCGCGGGAATGGCAATCGTCGGGCCCACCGCGGCAGCCGCACAGCTCGAAGGCAGCAAGGCATTTTCAAAAGCCTTCATGCACCGTGCCGGAATTCCCACCGCACGCTTCACCGTCGTCGAATCTCAGGCAGCGGCGCTCGAAGCCCTCGACCAATTCGACTTGCCAGTAGTTCTAAAAGCCGACGGCCTGGCAGCAGGGAAGGGAGTTGTCATCGCCCAAAACCGCGCCGAAGCCGAAGCCGCAATCCAATCCATCCTCTCCGGTGAAATCGCCGGTCAGGCTGGCGGACGCATCGTCATTGAAGAGTTTCTGGTTGGGGAAGAGGTGAGCTTCATCGTCCTCAGCGACGGCACCGATTTCGTCGCGATGGAGCCGAGCCAGGATCACAAGAACATCTTTGACGGCGATAAAGGCCCGAACACCGGCGGAATGGGCGCCTACTGTGCATCCGGCATCCTGACTCCCGAACAGACTCAACAAGCCATCCACAAAGTAATACGCCCGGCCATCCTGACAATGGACGCCGAAGGAACGCCCTTCACCGGCTTCCTCTATGCCGGTCTCATGATGACCGCCAACGGCCCCAAAGTTCTCGAATTCAACGCGCGACTCGGAGATCCCGAAACACAGGTCATCATGCATCGCATGCAGAGCGATTTCGTTCCCGCGCTCCATGCGGCCGCCACCGGAAACCTGGCAGGACACAAACTCGCCTGGCATCCAGAACCATCTCTCTGCGTCGTCCTGGCCGCCAGCGGCTATCCGGGCAAAGTGAGAACCGGGGACGAGATCGCAGGCATCGATAAAGCGGGAATCGTCTTCCAGGCAGGAACCAAGAAGGCCGATGGAAAACTAGTCACCGCCGGAGGCCGCGTTCTCGCCGTAACCGCCCGTGGCGCCCGTCTGCAGCAGGCAATCGACAACGCCTACGACGCTCTGAAAAACATCTGTTTCAGCGGAATGCAATTCCGAAAAGATATTGGGCAAAAAGGGCTCAACCGCTGCTAAAATATTTCCATGTGGGGACGTAGCTCAGATGGATAGAGCGGTCGCCTCCTAAGCGACAGGTCGGAAGTTCGAATCTTCTCGTCCCTACCACATAAGCTTTGGGACCCATCTCGCCCAACCCGGAACATCACGAGTCCGATGTCACGCAACTGCTGGCCGCCATGCAGAAGCGCGACGGCTTGGCCAGTGAACAGCTTTTCTCTATTGTTTACAGTGAGTTACGAAGACTAGCGGCAAGTTATATGCGCCGCGAACGGGCAGGCCATACCTTGCAGGCAACCGCACTGGTCCACGAAGCATATATGCAACTCGTTGACCAGACAAGAGTTAACTGGCAAAGCAGGGCCCATTTCTTCGGCGTGGCGGCGCAACTCATGCGCCGGATTCTGGTAGACTACGCCCGCAGTGCCCACGCCGCCAAGCGCGGAGGCGAGGCCCCCAAACTCTCCCTCGAAGAAGCGATCGGACTGACCGACAAAAAAGAGGTCGCCTTCGATGAGATAGACGAAGCCCTCACCCGGCTGGCAAAACTCGATCCCACCCAAAGTCGCATTGTAGAGTTACGCTTCTTCGGCGGCCTGACCGTCGATGAAGCAGCGGAAGTTCTCGGCATCTCCCCGTCCACCATCGAACGCGAATGGCGCATGGCGAAAGCCTGGCTCCACAAACAACTCTGCGCCTGAAAAAACTTCAAAAATAGTTGATCCTCTTTTTCGCAGATCTACGCGTTAATAAGTGAAGGGCGATTTAGGGCAGCGAAATCGGAGGAGCTGCCCTAACGGAGGATCGCCCCTTCCAAACGTCCTGACACCATCACAGACAACTGCGAGGCCAACCAAACAACCGATAGAGTTGTGGCCTCGCTATTTTTTTTCAAACCCACGCCGCCAACTCCGCTATTCTTTCTATTAGCCGTGACACCGGAACGCTACAGCCAAATCAAGAGCATCTTCCATGCCGTGCTGGAAAGGCCCATCCCCCAGCGCGCAGCCTACCTGAATTACCTCTGTCCCAATGATCCGGGCCTGAAGGCGGAAGTCGAAGAGTTGCTGAACTCCGACGAAAGTTCGGCCACCTTCCTCGAAACTCCAGCCATGACTCCGGTGGCGCAATTACTCGATGTCCCGGCAACCTTTGAAGCGCTCCCTAGACATATCGGTCCCTACCAGATCCTCAGTATTCTCGGCTCAGGCGGAATGGGCACCGTCTGCCTGGCAGTGCGGGCAGACGATCACTATAAAAAACGCGTCGCCATTAAACTGATCCGGCAAGGGCTGGAATCCGACACCATCGTCGAACGCTTTCGCCGCGAGCGCCAGATCGTCGCCTCCCTCGAACATCCCAACATCGCCCAACTGCTCGATGGCGGAGCAACGCCCGAAGGCCGCCCCTATCTTGTGATGGAGTATGTCGAAGGCATACCGATCGACGAGTATTGCGACAAACACAAACTCCCCGTGGCCGAACGGATCAAGCTATTTCGCACCGTCTGCGCCGCGGTCGATTACGCACACAAGAATCTGGTGGTCCATCGCGACATCAAACCCGGCAACATTCTGGTGCGCCAAGACGGGACCGTAAAGTTGCTGGATTTCGGGATCGCAAAACTGCTCACACCCGAAGGCGTGCCCAAGGACTTCACGCGCACCGCAACCTCCATGCGATTGATGACTCCGCAGTACGCGAGTCCGGAACAGATGATGGGCGACACCATCACCACCGCCAGCGACGTCTATCTGCTCGGAATAGTTCTCTACGAATTGCTCACCGGCCACCGCCCGTTCCAGGCGAAGGAAGGGACGTCCATAGAAGTCGCGCGCGTCATCGCCCAACCCGAACCCGACAAGCCCAGCACCGCGATCAGCCGGGTAGTCGAAGCAGTCGAATACGATGGCACCAGGCGCGTCACCCACAGTCCGCAAATTGTGAGTCTGACCCGGGACGGCTCACCAAAGAAACTGCGCCAAAACCTGGAAGGCGATCTCGATGCAATCGTACTAAAAGCGCTCAAGAGAAAACCGCAGGAACGTTACGGCTCTGCCGAACAGTTGTCCGAAGATCTGCGGCGTCATCTGGAATTGGAACCAGTGTCGGCGCGCCCGCGAACCACCGGCTATCTGATTGCGAAATTCGCCGCGAAGCACCGGTCGATCAGCGTTGCGACCGCGGCAGTCCTCGGCATTCTCCTGCTCGCAATTGCGACCACCACCTGGCAGGCAAGGCGTGCCAGCGAACAACGGACCATCGCCGAACGCAGGTTCAGTGAAGTCAGAAAAGTGGCGAACTCATTTCTGTTCGAAGTGCACGATGCCATTGCGCCTCTCCCTGGCACAACCCCTGCGCGAAAGTTGCTGGTAGGCAAAGCGCTGGAATACCTGAACGGCCTCTCCCAAGAGGACACGAATGACAGCTCGCTGCAGGCAGAACTCGCCACCGCTTACCAACGGGTCGGCGACCTGCAGGGGAATCCTAACAGCGCGAATTTAGGGGACACCGCAGGGGCCTTCAAGTCGTACAGAAAAGCACTCGCGATTCGGGAAGCTCTGGCCACCAAGGATGCAACCTTGAAACCGGCGCTCGCCGAAACCAATGCGGCCCTCGGAGACATGATGGCAACCTTCGGTTCCCCCGCAGCGGCGCTGGACTATTACCGGAGGGCACTCTCGCTATGCGAAGAGGCGCAGGTGAAGGGCGCGCTATTCATTGACAGTCTCCATAATGTCGCCGCCCTGCTGCCGTTGATGGGCAAGAGCGCCGAGGCACTGACCCTAAGCCAGAAGGCCAACGACCTGGCCAAGGCAACCGGCGACAAACGCGTCCAGTCAATCAGTCTCGCGCGCCTGGGTGAGACCCGCGAACGCACCGGCGATCTCAGCGCGGCACTGGCCGCATTCCAACAGGCACTCGCGTTCCGCCAACAGATCTACGCCTCTGACCCATCGAACCTGCGGGCCAGGCGGGATCTCTCCTTCCTTCAAGAAGACCTGGGAGTCGTCTTGGAGAAACTAGGCAAACACTCGGAGGCAGCCGGCAGTTTTCGCAGATCCATCGCCATTCGCCAGGAACTTGCAGCGTTGGACCCCATGAACATGCAAGCCCAGCGCGACCTTGCCTTGGCCTATCTCAAAGAGGCCTCCAGCGACAACACCAGGAAAGCGGCGACGATCTTTCAATCCATCGCCACACGAGACCCGGCCAATCTGCTTGCACGCCGCGATCTGGCGTTAGCCTACGATCAGATCGGAAGCCAACACGCGGCGCAAGGAGCATGGATCCCGGCGAAGGAGAATTACCGCAAGCTCGTCCTGGCCTCCAAAGACTGGCTCGCCCAATCGAGTGACAACCTCTTCGCAAGCCAGATGCTGGCGATGGCTCATCTGAAAATGGGCGAAGCGCAAGCCGCATCCGGAGACAAACCTGCCGCCACGCAGAGCATCCAAACTGCAGCGACCCTCTTCGAGACCCTGCACCATCAGGACAAAGACAACGCAGAATTTACCAGGGGCCTGGCAATTACCTGGTATGCGTTCGGAAGGTCATTGTCAGACTCCTCTCAATGCGCCGAGGCAAAAGTCCTACTGGAAAAGAGTGCAGCGCTAGTAGAAGACCTACAGAAGAAAAACAAGCTGCAGGCCGTCGACGCGAAGCTGCCGGCTGAAATCACGTCGGCAATGCAAACCTGCAAGCACTAGATCAAGTCCGATTGTGTATGCGGCCGGAAGTGTCTACCGTTACCCACTGGCGGCCAACCCTGGCGTACGCACGGCCATTTTCAAAGCCATGCACTTCATTGAATTCCGGGGCAGCCAGCCACGTGCCATCACGCCGGATAAAGCCGCATTTGCCGTTGAACTGAACACCGGCATAACCCTCGGAAAACTTATCGGCCGCCTCATATCTCGGACGGATGACAAACCCGCCACTCCGATTGATGTAGCCATACTTCGTGGCCAGGCAGACACCACCAAGACCCTCGGAGAATTCATCCGCAGACTCAAACCTCGGCTCAATGATGAACTTCCCGGTTCCATCAATGTAACCGAATTCGTAGTTGAACTCCACCGCAGCCAGACCTTCGGAGAACTGCCCGGCACTATCGAAACGCGGATCCACCACCAGCCTGCCAGAATCCGTCGCGTAGCCCCACCGCCCATCCACGCAAACTGGCTTCACCACTAGCGACTCTCTTTGCGCGGCCGGTTGCTGACGGACAGCGCTCGAGGACTCCGTGGCCATTCCCAACCGGAGCAGGGAATCTAACTCGCGAAACGCGATGTTCAGGTCCTGGGTCCGCTTCTCGCATTTCTCCTGAAGCCGGGTATCGTGAGAAAACCGGTCAGGATGCCAGATCTTGACCAGATCCCGATAAGCTTTCTTGATCTCGGCATAAGGAGTGCTCCGGTCAATCTCTAGAACCTGATAGCACCATTGAAGGTCGTGAGTACTCATTCTCACTGAAACTTATCGGCGAGATCCCGGGAATTTTATCAGGCAGATTGCACTTTTCTGATGGCCGGCTCGGTGGCTCGTCCCACCGCTTTCATCCGCAATGACCGGGCACTGGCCCGAACCTCGTCCATCATCACAGCAACCAGCGAGGGCCGCTCCTTCAACTCCAATCTGCTGACCGCTTGCCCCCGATAGGCATACTCCTCACCCGAGGTCTCTACCACCCGATGCGCCGCGGCGATCTCCAACAATTCCAACTCTTTAGAAAAGCCCTCGCCCTGCAACATCGGAGCGACCGAGCTGCGAAAGCCACCTGAAAGCCGGTTCTTGATGACCCGCATCATGACCCTGCTGCCAACCACAGCGCCGCTCTCCATCAGCGGTTCCACCTCATTCAATTCCGCCCGCACAGCGGCATGAAACCGCAGCGGCCTGCCACCGGCCGTCGTCTCTGGATCGCCCGAACCTTCGTACGACTTTCGACGCACTTGATTCAGAAACAGTACACAGGCGCCGGTGCGCAATGCGCTGCGCTCCAGCTTCCGAAGCCCGCGGCCCATCATCTGCTCGATCTCATCGAAATGGTCAGTGCCCATCGGTTCCGCCAGTTCTTTTTCAGGAGCCAGCGCCGCCACCGAATCGATCACCACCAGTTCAACCAAACCGGTATCGATCAACGACAAGGCCAACTCCAGAGCCTTTTCGCCGCTATCCGGTTTGCCGACAATCAGGTCACCGACACGAACATCCAGACCTGAAGCATAGTTCAGATTGAGGGCATGCTCGGCGTCGATGAACGCAGCCGCGCCACCAGCCTTCTGTGTATTGGCAACCGCATGCAGAGCCAGCGTTGTCTTTCCGCTGCCGGAAGGGCCAAAGACTTCGACGAGCCGGCCCCTGGGGAGTCCACCTACTCCGAGTGCTTTATCGAAACCATAGGACCCGGTAGAAATACCCTCGGTCTGCGACGGCCGTGATCCGCCTCCACCCGTGACCGTCCAAAGTATCTCCCGGCGACGCTCTGCTTCCAAGATACGCAAGAGTAAACCTCCATCAAGCTTTACTATTGTTACGTATAGGACTAGGGTGTTGTACGCAGATCTCCCCTAAGGTTATACCCCTAGGACTACTTCGTCTTCGATCCGATGGAAATCGCCCATAAGTTTATTGATGATCACCCATGCGATCAGGTGGAACGTACCCATCGTCAGGAACACCGGAGTATAACCGACCTGCGAGACAACATAACCGGTGGCGAGGGAACAGACAAAACCGAAGAAGCCGCCGAGCGCACCGCCAAAGCCTGTCACGGAAGCTACCGCCCGCTTCGGAAATACGTCAGAGGTGGTGGTGTAGAGATTCGCAGACCAGCCCTGATGCGCGGCGGTGGCGAGGCTGATGAGCGCAATCGCCACGTAGGTATTCTCCACGAAGGCCGACATCGCGGCAACCGGCATGCAGCAGGCAAAGATCAGCAACGTCACCTTTCGCGCCTTCCCAACCGGCCAGCCACGGCGAATGAAAAATCCCGACAACCAGCCGCCGCCTACACTGCCCACATCGGCCATCAGGTAGACGAACGGCAGCGCCCAGGTGATCTGCTTCAGATCCAGCTTGCGCACGTCGAAGAAATACAGCGGAAGCCAGTACAGATAAAACCACCATACGGGATCGGTAAAGAATTTGCCCAGACCGAAGCCCCAGGTCTGCTTGTGCTTCAATGCCTCACCCCAACCCATTCCCTTGCCGGCGACGTCACCTTCCTGGTCACTAAGAATGTACTCCCGCTCGGCATCGCTCACGCCTTTGTGTTCGGAGGGCTTGTGATAAAGCAGCAGCCAGATAGCCAGCCAAAGGAAGCCCAGCCCGCCGGTAATCATAAAGCATGCACGCCAGCCGAAGGCCAACTGCATCGCATAGAACATCGGCGGGCCGATCATCGAGGCGACATTGCTCCCGGCATTAAATATGCCCGTGGCAAAAGCGCGGTCCTTTTTCGGAAACCATTCCGCCACCGACTTAATCGCCGCCGGAAAGTTGCCCGCCTCTGCGCCGCCCAACATTCCGCGCCACATCCCGAGGTTGATCGCTGACGAAGAAAGCGCGTGCAAACAGGCCGCCAACGACCAGAAGAAGACAGACACCGAATAACCGATGCGCGTTCCATAGCGGTCAATAAACTTGCCCATGAAGATGAAGCCAATGGCATAGACAATCTGAAAAGCGCCATTGATCTTGCCATACATGATGTCGTCCACATGGAGCTCTACGCGGATAACAGGGATAAGAACGGAGAAGGCAATGCGGTCAAGGTAGTTAATCGTCGTCGCGAAAAAAAGTAGCGAGAGAATCCACCAGCGGATGTTGCTCTTGGAATGAATCACATTTGGATTATAACTGTAGCCGAAGCCCGATAAGTTACTTCATCAGGCCAACCGCAAACTCGACACACGCGCCTTCGGAGGAAGATTCGATCTTGAGGTCGGCCTCGGGGCCATAGCAAAGACGCAGCCGCTGCCTTACGTTATCGAGCCCCACACCGCGGCCAGTTACCTCTGACGCACCGAATCCGCAGCCGCTATCGCTGACGCGAATCCGCAGTTTGCCATCGACGAGGCCGGCCTCCAGGCGAACCAGCCCACCATCGACCTTCGCCGCGACGCCATGCTTAACGGCATTCTCCACCAACGGCTGAATCGAAAGCACAGGAATTCGAATATGCCGCGCCTCATCGGCCACGGAAATCTCAGTTCGCAATTTCGGCCCCAGCCGGAGGCTCTCGATCTCAAGATACGCCTGAACAATTCGCAGCTCTTCATCCAGTTGAATGTAAGTCCGGTCGGTCTGCAGGAAGTATCTGAAGATGTCCGCCAGATTCAACACCGTGCGGCGCGCGCCCTCGGCCTCGCGCGGGATGGCGCCATACAGGGTATTCAAAGCATTGAACAGAAAATGCGGATGGATCTGCGATTGCAGTGCGCGCAGTTCCGCCTGCGCCACCAGCCGCTTCAGCTCCGATTCACGCATGCTGACAACCTGCTCGGCAATGCGTGCAGAGAGGTGAGTCAGCACGTCCAGATCTTCGCTAAGATAGCGGCGCCCACCCGACCGGCGCCCCAGAAAGAGAAACCTGGTTTCCGCCTTCGACAGCAGAATCGGAATCACCACTTCCACTCCGGCACGTTCCAGTTGTTCACGAAGCTCAGGGATAGTCGCCGTGGTCGCCGGGACCGCAACAGCGTACTTCTTCAGTTTCCCCAGAATCACCGGAGTCACATGCCCCACGCCTTCGGCACTCATGAAGTCGGCGGTCTGGCCCTCGGCCCACGTCAGATACTCCTGCTCATTGCCAAAGTCAGCATGCCTGGAACGAAGCTTCTCCACCATCGCTTCCAGCTCAGGCCGCTGAAACAGGATCCTCGTGAGGAAGCGTTGAAACCGGTTGCGCAGGGCCGTGAACGCTACCAGCGCCAGCGCACTGGCCACAAGAATCAGGCCTTCCTGAAACTGATCGCGCGAAGGCGGAATCTTATCGTGCAACACTGCCACGCCGGCCACGAAAATTGCAGCGAGAAGAATGTTGGCGAAAAAGCGGATCATCGCATCCACCAGCACACTGCGGTAGTCCTGCAACAAGACGAACAATGCCAAAGGCAGGCCAGCGTGATGGCTCACCAGTTCCACCGGCCACCACGTACTCGAATCGCCAGCACCGAAATGCATGAACGACATCGCGAACAGAAACAGGCCGATGGTTCCCGTCAATCGCGAAGCCAACTGGCGGCGGCTCAAATCGCCGGACAGCAAAACTCCCACTGCAACCGCAACAGTCAAAATGCCGAAACCGCTGGTCATGACGATCTGGCCGGAGCGATGCAGTTGTTGTGCCCGCAACGGCATTTCCAGGGCATGCAACGCAATCGACGCCGAACTCAACACATACCCCATGCCAACCACATATCGGAAGCGCCGGCTCAACGAAAGGTCCAGCAGCAGGGCCGGCAGAATACTCAACGCCGAACTGCTGATGGCGAACAGCACGCGGGCAGAGGCCGTGGTCTCATCGGTACACGCCAGCACGATCAGCGAAGAGAGATCCCACAGCAGAGCCATGGCCGCAGTTGCGATGGCAAGTTTGTGTCCAGGGAGCCGTGCACCCACGCGATCGGTAATCAGCAGGTACAGAAAAATGCCGAAGATCAGCACACCCGCCGAATGCCCCAGCGTGTTCAACAGTAACGGTTCGTGAAGTTGAAGTGACTCGCCCAATTTCTATTCCACGGGAACCCGCCAGCCCTCGCCGCACTGCATCACCTTATAGCGGGTGCGCGGCTTGCGCGCCTCCATGTGCCTCACGAAATCCTGCACGTCCACCGTATTGAATGTGAACATGTCATAGTGCGTGGGGATCAGCCATTCAGCGCCGATGTCGCTCGCCAACTGCACGGCCTCTTCAATATTGAAGTTGCCGGTCACGCCGCGCTTCGGGTCGCGCCCATTGATGGGTAACAGCGCCACGGTGACGTCGAACGGCCGCAGCCTTTCTACCAAATCGTCATAAGGAATGCAGTCGCCGGAATGATAGATCGTCACGCCGCCCATGCGTAAGATAAAACCCAAATACGGGTATCCGGTTTCGGCCGAATAGTCCAGTTGTTCGTGCGCCGCCGGAATCACGTGAACAAAACCCTGCACGCGAGCGCCGGCATCGGTACCGAACATACGGTCACGCGGCACACCCATGTTCGCGGCATGGTCTACTAACGATCGCGGCAACACCAAACTGGCCCGCGGCGATGCGCCGAGTAGTGCGGGAATGGTGCCCGGGTCCAGGTGATCACTGTGCTTGTGACTGGAAAGGACCAGGTCCGCGTGCGTAATCTGCGAAGGATCGAGCGGACACTCGGTCATGCGGATGTGCGGCTTGTTCGTCGCCGCATACTTCTTCGTCAACGACTCCGAAAGATACGGATCAATGTATACGATACGCTGCTGGTACTTAATGGCAAAGCCACTCTGCCCGAGCCACCACAGCATCGGGGTAGGGCACTCGGCCTGCTCGATCTCGTCGAGCAGCCTCCGTCCAGAATTGATCGGCTGAATCATCAACCCTCCAGCATTAGTCTACAGCGGCCCGTTGCAGGCGGTCTCGAATCCCGGCCCACTCCACGCCCTCGGGCAGCGGTTCAATCACGATAGCATCGAAGCCATCGGCATCCAGAGCATGCAGCGTGCTGTACAACACCTCGCCATAGGACGCAGCATCTGACGGCATCCTGACCGCGAGCGAAGCGGCCTTTTCATTTTGAACGTAGAGATATGCCGCGCGCTCGCCTTCCAACGGCACTCCGAATCGCAGCGCAGTTGCCGGAGAGTAGTGCTTGTGATGCATACCGGGCGACGCATGCGCTGCGCCCACTTCCGGTTCGCTCGCCAGCAGCACTGGTCCGATCGCGGCTTCAATCTCCACCTGAGAAATCATTCCCGGCCGCAACAAAACCGCCTGCCCGCCTGCGAGTGACAGCACGGTCGATTCAATTCCCACCGCCGTCGGGCCGCCATCCAGCACCATGTCCGCGATTCCTTCAGGAACATGCTCAGCGCGAGTCGGCGAAAGTTGTGTGAAGCGATTGGCGCTGGGGGCAGCAATCGGAACACCAGCCGCACGGATCAAAGCCAGCGCCACCGGATGAGACGGAACACGCAACCCTACACTGGGCAGGCCCGCGGTCACCACATCGGGAATCAAAGAAGACTTAGGAAGCACCAGCGTAAGCGGACCCGGCCAAAATGCTGCAGCGAGCTTCTCCGCAGCAGGTCCAAATTCAGAGGCAAGGGAACGGGCCATCCCCACATCGGCTACGTGAACAATCAACGGACTCGTGGCAGGCCGGCCCTTGGCCGCATAGATTGATTGCACCGCCTCGGCATCCAGCGCATTCGCACCCAGGCCATAGACCGTCTCGGTAGGAAACGCTACCAGCTTACCCGCTCTGATCAACCCGGCCGCGCGAGCCAGGTCGTCAGCATCAATCGACATCGTCCTTGCCATCGCCCGACCCAAACGTTTTGCCGGTTTTGCGGAAGACCAGAAACGCGTGCATCATCTCATCGAGGTCGCCTTCCAGCACACGATCCACGTCGCCAATGGAGAGCTTGGTCCGATGATCTTTTGCCATACGATACGGAGCCAGCACGTAACTGCGGATCTGGCTGCCAAAGTTGATACCAAGTTTTGAATCTTCCAGGATGCGGTCTTCGGCCCGCTTCTTGGCCAGTTCGTGCTCGTACAATTTCGCGCGCAACTGCTTCATCGCGGTAGCACGATTCTTGTGCTGCGACCGTTCACTCTGGCACTGCACAACAAGGTTAGTGGGCAAGTGCGTTATGCGAATCGCGGAATCGGTACGGTTCACATGCTGGCCGCCGGCGCCCGATGCGCGGAACGTATCGACGCGCAGGTCGTCAACTTTGATGTCGATCACAATCTCGTCATCGATTTCAGGCAGCACAAAGACAGAGGCAAACGAGGTATGACGCCGCGCGGCGGAATCGAAAGGCGAGATGCGGACCAGGCGGTGCACACCCACTTCCGAAGACAACAGGCCGAAGGCGTTTTCGCCAGTCACTTCGAACGTGACGGACTTGATGCCGGCGCCTTCTCCTTCCAGCCGGTCTGTCACCATCGTGGGGAACTTCTTCATTTCAGCCCAGCGCAGATACATGCGCAGCAGCATCTCGGCCCAGTCCTGGCTTTCCGTTCCGCCCGCGCCGGGGTGAATCGTGACGATGGCGTTGCGATGATCGTTCTCACCGCTGAGCAGCATGCCGGTTTCCAGCTCGTCCAGCCGCACTGAGAGGTTCTTCATCTCGCGCGCAAGTTCGGCCTCGACGTGTTCGCCTTCGCGGCCCAACTCAAAGAGGGTATCGATGTCGGAGACCATCGCCGCGACTTTCGATTCATCCTGAATGGCTGACTCCAGGCGCTTGCGCTCCTGCATTACCTTCTGGCTTTTTTCCGGTTGATTCCAAAAATCGGGAGAGGAGACGATCTCTTCCAGCTTATCGAATTCTGCTTTTTTGGCGGGCGAGTCAAAGATAGCTCCGCACAGCATCAGCTTGCTGGCGGAGCGACCCGTATTCCCTTTCGAGCTCTTCAAACGTCATCGCTTCAGTGTAGCAAGATCGAGTAGAAAGCCGCGTTTTCCAACGTTAGTGCCAACGGTTTCGCCAAGCGTTGCCGTCACTCCTTCGGCCTCATGAATGTGTCCGCAAAAGAAGCGGACCGGCTGCTGCGCGTCAATGAAATTGGCCACGCTGACACTGCCGAAATGCATCCCCTCTTTCACTCGATCGAGCGCCGTGTTCTTGGGCGGACAATGGCAGACGAGCACCAGCGGCTTCAAGCCATCGAAAGCGTGCAGCCTCTCGGCCAATTCCGCCTCGCTGTATTCGCCAGGAGTATTGAAGGGTGTGGGGTTCGAACATCCGAGGCCGGCGACGTACACACCGTCCGCCTCAAACCACCGCCCGTGCAAATTCTGAAACCCGTGTTTTTCGCAAAACATAGCGATGTCGCGTACCGATTCATGATTGCCCGGGATCACCCACACCTTATCCGCCTTCGGCTTCATCACGGCGGCGACGGCATCCAAGCCGCGAGCCCAACTGACCATATCACCGGCCGCGATGTAGTAGTCAGCCTCAGTGTCCATCAGCTTTTGAAGCGTCCGCAGATCGTTGTGAATATCAGAAAAGACAAGCACCCTCATTAGTCAGATTGTACCCTCTTCTCGCTTCTCACGAGACGCTGCAAACCGGGGGACCGGGTTGAAAAACCACGTCCCTCATTGCCAGATTGACTGCAAAAGGTGGGACAGGCGGTTTCGCCTGTCCGCAGTTTTTCATCAACCTTTGCAGGCCGGCAGCCCATCCCAACAGACACCACTTTCCGGCGCCTTTTGCCGGAATTTGGCTGTCCGTCCACGGTTTGCCAACGTTATACTATTGCATGTCCCGAAACCTCTGCGTCTATTGCTCCTCCAGCAGCGCCATCGCGCCTGAATATGCGGAAGCCGCGCGCGAACTAGGCGCGGCCATGGTTGCCAGCGGTTGGGACCTGGTCTATGGCGGCACGAACGTAGGGCTGATGGGAGCAATCGCCGACGCAGTCCTCGCCGCAGGGGGAAGGGCAACCGGCGTAATCCCCGGCCACATCAGTCAGCGCGGCATCGCCCACCAGGGCCTGCACGAACTGATCGAGACCCCCAACATGCGCGAGCGCAAAGCAGGCATGGATGAACTCGCCGATGCGTTCCTCGCCCTGCCCGGCGGCTTCGGCACACTCGAAGAGATCTTCGAAGTGGTCACCTCGAAACAACTGCAGGTGCACCAGCGCCCCATCGTCTTCCTCAACACGCGGAACTTCTACGCGCCGCTGCGAACTTTTCTCGATCACCTCATAGCGGAGCGCTTCGCTAAGCCGGAATCGGTAGAGTTGTATCACTTCGCCGATACGCCCCAAGAAGCACTGGCTCATCTCGAAACCTACGAGCCAACCACCGCCGGCACGAAGTGGTTTTAATAACCCCAACCATGTTTGGCCAGATTCACGTTGGTCCCTCGAAACGTGACCCCTTCGGCCTCCAGCCGCAGTCGTTGCTCCAAGGCCGAATCGCCAGTTAGCAGGATCTTTCCGCCTGAACCCAGCACGCGATGCCACGGCAGTTTTCCACCCGCGCCGTGCAGCGCCCAAGCCACCTGCCGCGCATAGCCCGGCTTGCCGGCGATCGCCGCCACATCGCCGTACGTCGCAACTTTTCCCTTCGGAATGCGACGCACAACCGCCCGAAATTGCGTGAATAGATTCTCTTCCATCGCTCAAGAAATTGCCGCGTAGCGCGGGCCTCCAGGCCAGCAGTCTCGACATTCGTGTCGAGATCGTTCTTAAACACCCGCCGAGGCGAATCCGACGTGGCAGGCAGGAATGCCTGCGTGCCAAGTGGTAGTATTCAATTCTATATGCTCAACTGGCTGGTCATCGGCATCGGTGACATCACCACCAAGCGCGTCATTCCGGCAATCCAATCCGAACCGCGCTGCCGCCTCGCGGCCATCTTCACACGCAATCCGCAAAAAGGATCTGCTTATCCGGAAGCACGCATCTACACCTCGCTTGAGGACGCCCTCGCCTCGCCCGATATCGACGCCGTGTACGTCGCATCGCCAGTCTATCTCCACGCGCCGCAAACCATCGCCGCACTCCGCGCCGGAAAGCACGTGCTCTGCGAAAAACCGGTCGCGCTCAACTTCGCCGAAGCGCAGACCATGACCGCGGCAGCGGCAGAGACCCGCCGCACGCTCGGCATCGCCTACTACCGCCGCACCTATCCGAAAATTCAGCGCGCCAAGCAACTGATTGAACAAGGCGCCATCGGCCGCCCCGTGCAGGCCTACCTCAGCGCGCACGACTGGTTCAACGACGAAGCCAAAAACCGCTCGTGGATCCTCGACCCCGCCCTGTCCGGCGGCGGTCCGCTGTATGACATCGCCAGCCACCGCATCGATCTGCTCAACTTTTTCTTCGGCACCCCCTCAAGAGCAGTCGGGCATCTGTCGAATGTTGTCCATGAGCGTCCCGTTGAGGACAACGCCACAGTCCTCGTTGACTATCCCTCAGGCGTGCGCGGCATTGTCGATGTCCGCTGGCATTCCCGAATCGTGCGCGACGAATTCCGCATCCTGGGAACAGTCGGGGAAATCGACATGTCCCCGTTGAACGGACCGGACCTGGTCCACCCCGGCGCCAAGGAGTCCATCCCCCGGCATGACAACCTGCATTATCCGTGTGTGGCGAATTTCGCTGATGCGGTGCTGGAAGGCAAAACGTTGCTGGCAACAGGCGAATCTTCGATCCTCACCGATTGGGTGACGGAACAGGTTGTACGGTATCATAAGTAAAAGACAAATCTATATAGTATGGCGGATCAAAGTAGTTCAACCCTCGGTATCAATAGCTGGCTTGAAGAAGAGCTATATCAGCAATATTTGCACGATCGGAAGATGGTCGATGAGAGCTGGAAAGACGTTTTCACCTCATCGGACGCGCCGGCTCAACCCGCGACTCCTCCTCCTCCCGTGGCTGCCGCTCCGGTGAGCCCGGTGGCGGCGCCAGCACCCACTCCAGCACCCGCTCCAACACCAGTTCCAGCCGCGGCGCCAGCACCAACCCAGGCGTCTGCTCCTCAGCCGACTGCCGTGCAGCCAACCGCTCCGAAAAGCGTTGCCCCGGCGGGCACCAAAGCCCTAGAAGTAGGCCCGTCAGAGCAACTGGTTCCGCTTCGCGGCCAGGCCCTGCGCCTCGCTGAGAACATGATGGCGAGCCTCGCGGTTCCAACTGCCACATCGCAGCGCGTGATCCCGGTTAAGGTCATCGACGAAAACCGCCGTATCATCAACCAGCACCGCAGCCTGCTCGGCCTCAACAAGATCTCCTACACGCACCTGATCGGTTGGGCTATCGTCAAGTCGCTCAATGAGTTTCCCAGCGTCAACCACGCCTTTGCGGAGAATGCCGGCGAATCGTTCCGCCTGGTCCGCAATGAAGTGAATCTCGGCATCGCCGTCGATATCGCCAATCGCGATGGCGGCCGCTCGCTGGTTGTCCCGAACATCAAGAACGCAGGTTCGCTGAATTTCCAGCAGTACCTCAACGCCTTTGACGAACTCGTGGGCCGCGCCCGCACCGGAAAGTTGGTCCTCGCAGATTTCCAGTCCACCACTATCTCGCTGACCAACCCCGGCACTGTCGGCACGGTCGGCAGCGTTCCGCGCCTGATGCCAGGCCAGGGCGCCATCATCTCCACCGGCGCCATCGATTTCCCGGCCGAATACATGGGAGTCACGCAGGAGATCCGGGCCATGCTCGGCATCAGCAAGGTGATGACTGTCGGCTGCACCTACGACCACCGCATCATTCAAGGCGCTGAGTCTGGCATGTTCCTCGCCCGCCTGCAGGGCCTGCTGCAAGGGGAAGACGGCTTTTTCGAATCGATCTTTATCGACCTGCGCATGCCGCACCAGCCCGTGCGCTGGGAACCGGACCGGCAGATGTCCCGCAGCTACGGCGGCAACGCACTGCGCAGTTCTGAAGTAGTCAAAGAAGCGGCCGTCCTGCAGTTGATCAACGCGTTCCGCGTGCGCGGACATCTGATCGCCGATCTCGACCCGCTCGGCTCCGAAGCGAGCTATCACCCGGAACTCGACCCCGCGCATTACGGGCTCACCATCTGGGATCTGGATCGCGAATTTATCACCGGCAACCTGGGGCAGGCGATTGGCGAAGGCGCACCGCACCTGGTGGCCACGCTGCGCGAAATTCTGGAAACCCTGCGCCAGACCTACTGCGGCAAAATCGGCTGCGAGTACATGAACATTCAGCATCCGGAGCAGAAGACCTGGCTGCAGCAGCACATGGAACCAACGGCCAATAACTGGCCGCTCGATAAGCCGACCCGTGCCCGCATCCTGCACCGCCTGATCGAAAGCGAATCGTTCGAGCACTTCCTGCACGCACGCTTCGTCGGTCACAAACGCTTTTCGCTCGAAGGCGCCGAGTCGGCGATTCCGATCATCGATGAGATCATCGAACGCTCGGCCAACACTGGAGTGCATGAGATCGTCATCGGCATGGCCCACCGCGGCCGCCTGAACGTTCTTACAAACATCGTAGGAAAGCCGTTCCAGCAGCTGTTCAGTGAATTCGAAGGCAACGTAGATCCGCAAAGCACCCAGGGTTCGGGCGACGTAAAATACCACCTCGGTGCAAGCGGACTTCGCCGGTCCACCGCCGGACGTGAGATAGTTGTCTCCGTAGCACCCAACCCCAGCCACCTCGAAGCAGTGGATCCGGTGGTGGAAGGAATCGTTCGGCCCAAGCAGGACCGCCTCGGCGACGTCCGCCGCGAACGTGTCATCCCAGTCCTCATCCACGGCGACGCGGCCTTTGCCGGCCAGGGCGTCGTGGCGGAAACCTTAAACCTGTCGCAGCTCGAAGGCTACACCACGGGCGGCACCATCCACCTGATCATCAACAACCAGATCGGCTTCACCACCGCTCCCGATGAGTCCCGCTCCACACCGTATTCGACAGATGTAGCAAGAATGGTTCAGGCGCCGATCTTCCACGTCAATGGAGATGACCCGGAAGCCTGCATCCGCGTTACGCAGCTAGCGTTCAGTTACCGCCAGGCGTTTAAGAAAGATGTCGTGATCGACATGTTCTGCTATCGCCGTCACGGTCATAACGAGACCGACGATCCCAGCTACACGCAGCCGCTGTTGTATCGCAAGATCCGGCAGCACGCTTCCGTTCCCAATCTTTACGCCGATCGCCTGCTGCGCGAAAAAGTGCTCACCGCGGATGAGATTGACAAGATCAAGAAAGAGGTCACGCAGCGCCTCTCCGATGCGTTCGATGCTTCCAAGCAGAACACGCAGAGCTACGAATACCAGGAACTGAGCGCAGTCAGCGAAGAGGTGGTCCGCACCTACTGTCCGCACACCGCAGTGGATGTCGCAATGTTGAAGCAGATCGTAACCGGGATTACGACATTCCCCGATGGCTTCACCGTCCACCCGAAGCTGAAAGGCTTCCTCGACAAACGTAAAGAAGTTCTCAACGGCGCCACCATGGATTGGGCGATGGCAGAGACCCTGGCTTTCGGCTCCCTGGTTCTGGAAGGCACCCCGGTCCGCCTCAGCGGCCAGGACAGCGGCCGCGGAACCTTCTCCCAGCGCCATCTCGACTATGTCGATAGCGAAACCGGCAACAGCTATGTTCCGCTGAAGCACCTCTCCTCCGATCAGGCCAAGTTCGATGTCTACGATAGTAGTTTGAGTGAATACGCCGTGATGGGCTTCGAGTTCGGCTACAGCGTTGCCGATCCGTTGACCCTCGTGTTGTGGGAAGCCCAGTTTGGCGACTTCGTCAACGGCGCCCAAATCATGATCGATCAGTTCATTGTGGCGGCAGAATCCAAGTGGGGTCAGCCTTCAGGCCTGGTTCTGCTGCTGCCGCACGGCCAGGAAGGCCAGGGGCCTGAACACTCCAGCGCCCGCATGGAACGCTTCCTCACGCTGTGCGCGGAAAACAACATTCAGGTCGTCAACTGCTCCACACCCGCACAGTATTTCCATGTCCTGCGCCGCCAGATGTTTGGCGGACCGGACCGGCGTGGTATGCGCAAGCCCTTGATCATTTTCACCCCGAAGAGCATGCTGCGCCATCCAAAGGCTGTCTCCACCATCAATGATCTGGTAAAGGGAAGCTTCCGCGAAGTGATCGGCGAACAGAACCTCTCCGGTTCCGACCGCATCACACGCGTAGTGATCTGCTCCGGCAAGATCTACTGGGAACTGTTGGCCGCGCGCGAAGAGCGGGAAAATGATAACGTCGCCATCGTTCGGCTGGAACAGATCTATCCGTTCCCCAAGGGCGAAATGCAGGACGTGTTGTTGCGCTATCCGCTAACCAGCGAAATCGTGTGGGTGCAGGAAGAGCCGCGCAACATGGGTGCATGGCGGTTCGTTCACGAAAATCTCCAGCCGCTGCTCGATCCGAGCAAGCGCACGCTGCGTTACGTAGGCCGTAATGAAAGCGCCAGCCCGGCGCCCGGTTCGCTCAAGCGCCACCAGCAGGAACAGGCTGAGATTCTGGACGAAGCGTTCAGCGTCGGCCCTATCGTGCGTAGGCGAGTTCGGCTCGTCGCGCGCCGCAAGCAAAAGTAGGCGCGCACTCCACAAAAGCGTTCACCGCATTGCGGGCAAGTACGATGTCGGTATTCATGGATACCGGCATCGTGCCGCCCAGTTCCCTCGCCGCCAGAAACAGTCTTCCATCCCCTACTCTTGCACTGATCGGCTGAACGGTATCCTTCATACTGTAAACTGGCATACGTTCACCCGACTGAAATACCCTTACCTGCTCCACGTGCGACGGTTGAAACTCGGCAAAGTGCTCCGCCAGCAGTTTCAAGGCAAGAATCCGCAGCTCCACCTCTGACGCCTCGCTGTAACCACATACATTAATGCAGGTTAAACCAGTATCTACATCGGTAGTTGATGTGACTTCCGTGAACGGCAACTGGGCATTCTCGACAAATGTAGAGTATTTCTTGAAGAGCGGCGTGGTGCTGATGAATACTACATTTACCAAAGTTCGGTGCCGGGCCTGGCTGCGGGGAAGTTCCTGGGCGATCAACCCTCGGGCAAGGTCGTCGACTTCGTCGAGGCTGAGCGTGGTGATCATCGCGTCAAATTGGCGGCGATTCGAATCCGTCCGGATTTCGATGCAATGATCGTATTCAAGCAGGTCCACGGCCTTGCCGACCTGGTAGACATCCAACCTGTCGCGCAACGCCAGTTCCAGAGACTCCGAATACCCAGCGGAAATTCCGACCTTCTTCACTCCGCCAAAGGGCCAGAATACCCGCCTGCCGGGATGAGGGTGCCACTTCAAGTCGGGCTCTACACGCAACTCCCTGGTCAGGTTCAACAAAGGCTTGTCGTCAGGTCTGACCACTTGCAGGAACTGGTCAAACCGGCTCCCACCGTACGAGAAAGTACGTCCCAACCGGACGTAATCCAAATCAGTATCCAACACCGTGGCTTCGTGACCGGACTGTTGAAGGAAATGCGCTGCGGCTAGCGCGGGTAGGCCTGTTCCAAGAACTCCGACCTGGAGCTTTACATGAGAAAACATTGTGTCTCAGTGTTGCGTAACATTTGCCACACGTCACCGATCCACAAGTACTGGCGGTTACAGAACTAGGCCTGACCGGAGGACGACCGGTTCGGTTGCCACAGCACCTCTGCGGCACCTACCGAGACGTTCGCCCAACGGCTCCACACAAAGAACGCATCGCTCAATCGATTCAAGTACTTAATGGTATCCGGAGGAACCACGTCCTGGTGTGATAACGAAACCAGCTGACGCTCTGCACGGCGGCAAACCGTGCGGCAGATATGCAATTCAGCCGATAAGGTGGTACCACCGGGTAGGACGAAGCTGCGGAGTGGCTCCAACTCTTCGTTGAAAGAGTCCATTTCGGCTTCCAATCGTTCCACTTCAACCTGAGTGACGGTCGGTTGTTTCGGGTGAACATCCTCGGGCAACGTCGCCAAAATGGAGCCCAGGTTGAACAGCTCGTGCTGCACGCGAATCAGGATCGTCTGCAGACGAGGCAACTCCGCGGAGAGCAGGGCAGCCTTCCCCACAAAGCTGTTCAACTCGTCCACCGTGCCGTAGCACTCGATGCGCAGCGAGTCCTTTGAAACCAGCTGTCCGCCGGCGAGCCGGGTGTCACCGGCATCGCCCTGCTTCGTGTAAATCCGGTTCAGCGCAATGCGCGGTTCGTTAAATGTATTGTCTGGCAATGTCGAAAGCCTTAACGTAACTGATGATCGAGGAATCGATACGACTCCATTCTTTCCGCCGGTGGAAAGTCGTGCTCCGCATCGGGGTAAACGGCCACAATCTGACTGCCGCCCTTCGCCGCCGCCACGCAATCACGAACTCCCGAAACATCGAAGTTCGAATCCCTAAGCGGCGCGTTGATGAAGATGGCGCGAGGCAGAATCGCGTTGAGCACATCCGGGAAATCGAAGGGCATCCGGGCCGCACTCCTGCCATACACCTCAGCCACACGAGGCATGTACCCCTTATGGCTCCAGCCGGTGAGATCACCCTTCATATATTTCGCAAACGAGGTGAAGCCACAACTCGTCACGACGGCCTTGATCCGCGGATCGAACGCCGCCACGAATAGCGCGTTGTGCCCTCCCAGCGAATGTCCGATCACGCCGATCCGCTTCGGGTCCACCTCAGGCATCGAAACCAACAGATCCACCGCGCGGATGTGATTGAAGATTCCCTTCATCGTCGCACTGGCATAGCCCTTGGCGTACACGTCGATCCGGTAGTCGCCGAAGTTCGGATAATCCGGAGCCAGGGTGATGTAGCCCCGCTCCGCCAGTTCCTGCGCATAATGAAGGTTCGGCTTGCCGCCCATTCCAACCGGCTCTTCCTTGCCGGTCTTCACCGTCTGATGCAGGCACAGCACGGCAGCGGAACGTTTCTTTCGCTGGTGGGGGATTAACAGATAGGCAGGAACGGCATCGCCGGTCTCGACGAGGTAGGTGATCTTGCGGCGGATATACTTCTCAAGCCGGACCTCTTCCATCACTTCAACCCGAGGGGCCGAGTGATCGGTCTTAGGCAGCGGACCCATCACCTCTTCCATGCGGGTGAGCAGGACCGCCGCGGCTAGAAAGGCGAGCATTTAGTGCGCGGAATATTGCGGCTGCGGCGCGTTGAGCTTCACTTCGATGGTCTTTTCTTCTTCCTTCACGTCGATCTTTTCGCCATAGGTCTGATAACCCTTAGCGATCACCTGAATCAGGAAGGTGCCCTGCGGCAGTGTAGGAATGGCCGCGACGCCTTCCTGGTTGGTACGCATCTCCCAATGAGTGCGATCCTTCTTGCCGAGTTTCACGACAGAACGGCCTTTATCCAGCGTGACGATGACCGAAGCGCGCTCCACCGGCTTGTCCGCGGAGTTCCGCACTTCGACGCGAATCTTGGTCATCGGACCCGCTACCGACAAAGGCAGCGCCAACAGAACGAGAAATGTGAGACGAGACAGCATAGCCTAGTAATTATCTCATGCAATGTCGGGAAGCAGAAACTTCCGTCCGCTGACCGCTTCCGCCGCGAGGTAACCGCTCCGCACTGCGCCTTCCATGGTGGCCGGCCAACCGGAGCGGGTCCAGTCGCCGGCAAGGAACACATTCGGCCATTTGGTGACGGCAACGGGACGGTGCTCTTCCAGTCCGGGCAACGCTGAAAATGTCGCGCGCACTTCCTTCACCACGTGCGCCTTGACCAGTTTCGCTTCCTTCACCAGCGGCAGAAAATCGCCCAGTTCCTTCACCGCCAGCTCGACAACTTCACTGCGCCCCATCTCCAGCAGCGGCTTCGATGCGCTCACCACCAACTGCAGATACTTGCCCAGTTCCTTATTAAAGAACCACTGGATGTTGCGGTCGAGCAGCGCCGCATGCGGCAGATTGGTCACCTTGCGGTCAAACCAGAGATGAATACCTGTAATGGAGGAATGCTCGAACATCGAGACGTCAATCCCCAGCCCGGGAGCAATCGCCCCGATCCGCTCGAACGGAACGGCACTGACGTATGAATCGGCCTGCTTCCACTCGCCGGCCACACAGACGCCCCGTTCAGGGTCCAACTGCTCCACCGGACTCCGGAAATGCATCGTCACGTTGCCGAGCTTGCGCCAGGTCCCGGAACTGTACAACTGTCCGAGCGGAACCGAAGGCACGCCCATCTGATACGAATCCTTCGTCGCAAGAAACCCGAGCCAAAAGACCTGAAATCCGTGCGACGCTGCCATCCGGTCCAGCTCCTCGTTGATCGCACTCACCAGCACCGGCCGCCAGAACCGATCGATCGCGCCTTGCGTCTGCGCCTTCTCCTGCAGCCAGTCCAACATGGAGATCTGCTCCAGATCGGTACGCTTGCCATGCTCAGACCGCATCGCCAGCAACGCTTTGCCAACAGCAACCTTATCCGCAAAAGCCAGAAACTTCAACCACAGGAACGATCCCGTAAAATGCGCAGGCGCGGGCAGCATCCCAGCCTTCAGAATGGAGACGCGTCCACCAGGCTCCATAAACGGGATCTCATCGAAAAACTGCACCCTGCTGCCCACACAAAGCCGTTCATAGAAGTTCCGCAGGTTGACGCAGCACTTCAACAGAATATGCTGGCAGTTATCTACCGATTCAGCGTTGGGTAATGTATAGGAAGTGGCACGTCCGCCCAGAAAGGGCCGTGCTTCGTAGAGGTCGACTTTGTAGCCGGCATCGCCAAGCGCCGCCGCAGCTGCCAGTCCCGCCAGGCCCCCGCCGATGACAATCACGTGGGGCATGCTAGACTCCCCGGCTCCAGGCTAGGCTGGACTGCCAGAGAACATGCGCTGCCTGTGGCCGCCGCCGCCACCGTCGTCGCTCCAGTGAATGGCCAGCCAGACACAGATCGCCAGAAACAATATGTACACCATGTCCGACATGTCCATAAGCTTCCTCAGTATAAATTGTGAAAGACATATCAGCAATAACCCTTAAGTCCAGTACCCTTGCAATAGTCCTACTATCAGCGCCGCAATAGTACCAATCACGGGAAAACACAGCATGGACAACGCCAGCCGCTTCGGCCAACCCCAGTGCTTCCTCCGGAAGTTGATCCACCACTGCGCGCCGAAGATGAACACCGCGCCAACCACGAAGCCAGATCCGCCATGCGTACACCACGGGCAGTGCTTTCCGCTCGCATTGTGGATGTTGCAGTGCTGATCAGAAGACCGCCACCACGACTGGCATCCGCAGCCATAAACAACCGCGCACAGATCGATGATAAAGGCGCACGTGAGCACGACGCTCAATAGGAAGACGATCAGCCCTGAGCGCATCGCGAATAAATCCGCACCATGTTTTCGATCAGCCGCAGACCACACTCACCGTCGAAGCTCAACAGGCTCTCCGGATGAAACTGCACGGCCTCAATCGGCAATTCGCGATGCCGCACTCCCATGATGATGCCGTCTTCGGATTCCGCGGTGATCTCCAGGCAATCCGGAAACGTCTCGCGCTGCGCGTACAGGCTGTGATAACGGCCAACCTTGATCTGTTCAGGTAGCCCTTCGAAGACGCCGATATTGCGGTGACGAACCATCGAAGGCTTGCCATGCATCGGATAATCCAGCACGTTCAACTGGCCACCAAACGCCTCGACAATTCCCTGCAGCCCCAGGCAAACACCGAACGTCGGAATCTTCTTCTCTGCCGCAAACCGAACCAGATCCGGCACTCCGAAATCCGCCGGCCGCCCAGGTCCGGGCGAAACCAGAATCACATGCGGAGCCACCTGCTCGATCACTTCGTGCGGCACGCCCGCGCGATACGTGATGACCTCCGCGCCCGTCTGACGTGCGTAGTTGGCCAGCGTTTGTATGAAGCAGTCGTCGTTATCCACGAGCAGCATCCGAACACCCTTACCAGCCTGCTTGCGGCCTGTAGCCTTGGTGACTTTCTTCACGCCTTCCATCACGCGGAAGAAGCCAGTCGCCTTAATGCGCGTCTCCTCTTCTTCTGCCGCGGGCACGGAATCGTACAGCAACGTTGCGCCGACAGGATAACTCGCCAGGCCGTCCTTCAGATACACCGTGCGAATCAGAATGCCCGTATTGATGTCGCCATTCAACGACAGCATTCCCACTGCACCGCCATACCAGCCACGCGCGTCCTTTTCCAGATTCTCCACCGCCTGCGCAGCGGCTTTCTTTGGAGCTCCAATCACCGTGACCGCCCACATGTGCGACAGAAACGCATCGAGCGAATCGAACCGAGGCTCCAGCTTGCCCACAACGTGATCCACGGTATGGAACAGCCCGGCATACGATTCGATCAAACGCCGCCAGATTACTTCCACCGAGCCCGGAACACAGACGCGCGACTTGTCGTTGCGATCCACGTCCGTGCACATCGTCAACTCGGATTCTTCCTTGGTCGAATTGAGCAGCGCGCGAATGTTCTCCGCGTCGGCCAGGGGATCGCCGGTCCGCTTCGCCGTACCGGAGATCGGGCAGGTTTCGACCAGATCGCCTTCCACGCGCACGAACATTTCAGGCGATGCGCCAACCAGTTGCTCCTCTCCAAACTGCATCAGGAACTCATAGGGCGACGGGCTTGCCACCTGGATCTTTTCGAACAACTCAGAGGCGCTGCCCGAATACGGCGTATGGAACTTGCGGCGCAAAACAACTTCGTAATAGTCGCCCTGCTTCATGCCTCCGCGGACGGCGTCCACGTTGGCCATGTACTCATCAGCGGTGTGATCGCTGCCCACCGGTCCACGTTCCACTGGCGTAGGCGGAGCGATCTCAACACTGGTGCGGGGCAGGGAAGCGGTTGAGAGTTCGTCGTGTGCGAAGTCCCACTGGTAGCGCTCGATCACTTCCTTCTTGCGATCCATGTAGTAGATCTCGTCGCAGAAGAACAGGTGCAGATCCTTGCGCTCGCCGCGCGGCAGCTTCAACTCGATGGGATCGAACTGGAACAGCAGATCGTAACCAAACGTACCCACCAAACCGATGCGCGAATCCTTCTTGTTGCGGAACTCCGTAACGAGTGCGCGCAAGATGGAAAACACCGAAGGCTGCTTGCTGCGTTCCTCTTCAGAAAACAGCGCGGGCAGCGGCTTCAAGCGGCCGGCCATCCCGAAATCGGTCTCACCGAACGATTCCCAATGCGGATGCCCTTCGAGAACGGTCTTCAGAATCTGGCACAGCTTCACCCCGCGCTCATTCAACGTACGGAATTCAATCATGCGCCCCTGGGCGATGATTTCAATCGGTGGACAGATAGACGCGATATCCCAACGAGAATACCTCCCCGGAAATTCGTAGCCAGAGGAGAGGTAAAATCCGCGGAAGCGGTCAAGATCGCGAAGCACATGTTTGAGCCCCTTCTTGAAGGGAACTTTAGATACTTGACGAGTGACAGCAATCCCGCTCGCTGTTGAGTATTTGAGATGTCGCATGGGCCAACCCGAGAGGGGAACCTCCAGGATAACATGTTGGCCCCCCGGAGGCCTTTCTAGAGCCGTCGCAAAAAAACTTTCGTCCACCGTAACTCGCCGCTCCCAGGCTCCGAAGTACCCATGCAGAAGCGGCGGAATAAAACACCGGCTTCGAATCATTACACAGGAGCAAATCATGATCCGTATTCAGAACACTGCCTTCGCGGCAATCGCGTGCCTCGCCACAGCAGGGATGTCCTTCGCAGATTCCGTCCCAGGCTTTGTCTTCAGCCTCACCAATGAGGTGAACAACGCCGTCGTCATGTACGAACGCGGCACAGATGGCAGCCTCGCCCAGGCGGGCTCTTATTCCACACAGGGAAAAGGAACCGCTGCCGGCCTAGGCTCGCAGAGCGCGCTGGCGCTCAGCGAAGACGGCCGCTGGCTGGCAGCCGTCAATGCAGGCAGCAATGAAGTCACGCTGTTTTCCGTCAACGACGATGGCCTCGTGTTCAGCGGCAAGGCGCCTTCGGGCGGAGCAATGCCCATCAGCGTAACCATCGCACGCGGCCTCGTCTTCGTCGTCAACGCTGGCGGCACTCCCAACATCCTCGGCTTCCACATCGGCCGCCGCGGCGGCCTCCTGCCCATTCCGCAATCTGCCCAGAAACTCACAGGCCAGGCTCCCGCTCAAATTGCCTTGAATCCGCAGGCCGATACTCTTGTTGTCACGGAAAAGGGCACCAACACGATTGAAACCTTTGCGGTGGACAACGGCTTCGTCTCCGCTCCGGTCACCCAAGCAGCCCATGGAACCACTCCCTTTGGCTTCGCTTTCGATCGCATGGGCCGCATCGTTGTATCCGAAGCATTCGGCGGCGCCGCAGGTCAGAGCGCCGTGTCCTCGTACGAAATTGGCGACAACGGAAAGATCAACGGTCTCACCGGTTCCCTCCGCACCGCCCAAAGCGCCATCTGCTGGATCGCCATTCCAAGAAACGGAAAATACGCCTATGCCACAAATACCGGCAGCGCGAACCTCACCGGCTTTTCCATTGCAAAGGACGGTTCCCTCTCGTTGCTCGCCTCCAACGGCATCAACGCCACTCTGCCCGAAGGCAGTAAGCCTGGCGACATGGCGATCACACCGGATGGCCGCTTCCTGTATGCACTCAGCACGGGCACAGGAATGATCAGCTTCTATCGCATCGCGGCAGATGGCACCCTCGGCTCCATTGCATCAGTAGGGGGCCTGCCTCTCACCGCCGCCGGCCTGGTCGCCCGCTAAACACGCAGCCATGGAAACAGCAGTGCGTGACATCGAGACTCTGCTTGCTGCCTATCAACAGGCAGACCGCGAAGCCACGTCACTGCTGATCCATCGCGTTAACCCTGTTCTCTACCGCTACTTCTACGGCCACACCCGCAACCGGCAGGAGGCGGAGGACCTGGTGCAGGAAGCCTGGCTCCGCATCCACCGCGCCCGCCATACTTACCGTCCCGGTCTTCCCGCATTACCCTGGCTCTATTCGATCGCCGATCACACGCGCATCGACATCTACCGCAAGCGAAAGCGCAGTACGACACATGAAGTAGCCTGCGACGAGCCCGCGGAGCCGGCCCATCGGGCCTCCGCCCCAACAGCCGCGCAGATCAACTGGAACGGCCTGCTCGCTAAACTGCCTGAAAGCCAGCGTGAGGTTCTGGTGCTGATGAAGTACTCTGGTTTAAGCCTCGATGAGGTCGCCCGCTTGAAGGGTTCCACCATCGGGGCAGTCAAATTGAAGGCTCACCGCGCCTATGAGTCCTTGAAAGCGATGCTCAAGCGGAAGGAGGCGGGTAAATGAAACGGCGTGATCTCGAATCTCTGTTACTCCAAGACCTGAAGCCGGTAAAGCCCCTAGCCTCCCTCAGCTACAGAACTTTGGTATTGCCGTTGGCAGCAGTCGCAATTGCCGCCCTGCTGGCCGCCGTCACTGGATGGAAAGGCTGGCAGGCAATGGATTCGATCAGCCGCTTGCTCACATACCCGTTGATCGCCGGCCTACTACTACTACAAGCCGTGTTTGTCGCAAGAGAGATGGAGCCGGGACAATCAAGACCAAAAACCATGTGGACCTTCGCAGTGTTAATCCCGGCTTTGTTGCTCATCTTCCCGCTAGGGTTGCTGCTCCCCGCCCTCGATCCAGATTCATGGATGCACGGCATCAAGTGCTTCGGCCGCGGCACAATGACATTTGTAGCAGTATTCGCTGGACTCGCGTTCTGGCTCCGCCGCGGGTACTTCGTAAGCAGCGAACGTGCCGGAACTGCAATCGGAATACTAGCGGGCCTGGGAGCGTTTTTCAGTCAGGAACTGTACTGCCCCATCGTGGGAGAGGCCTGGCACGTAGGCCTGGCGCACATCGGAGTAGTTGTTACAGCGGGGATGATAGGATTCCTGGCAGGCCGTTTCAGCCCGCCAGGATTTTGGAACCGTTAGAACGATGGCTGCCTGAGTTTTATCAGCATCCATCGGCGTGCATCGGCGGCCAATATTGTCTTAAACGTCCAGATTCCGCACATCCAGCGCGTTGTCTTCAATAAACTTTCGCCGGTTTTCAACATCTTCACCCATCAGCGTCGAGAAGATCTCATCGCTTTCCACAATGTCCTTTAGATCCACGCGCAGCAAGGTACGGCTCTCCGCGTTCATCGTCGTATGCCACAACTGTTCCGGATTCATTTCACCCAGCCCTTTGTAGCGCTGCACGGTCACGTCGCGTTTGCCCTCTTCCAATACGTAAGCGAGCAGGTCCTTCCAATTGTTCTGTGTATCGCGATTGGTGTCCTTCACCACTACAAATGGCGGACGGTTGTACTTCACGACGTCTTTCGCGAGAATCCGCAATTTCCTGAACTCAGGCTGCTGCAGCGTATCCACACTGATCCAGCGCTGCATGTTGGTGGTATCGAAGTACCCGATCTTCCACGCCGAGTGCTCTTCATCCTGCACCAGAGTCGCCGGAATCTTCGCCTCATTCAACGCGTTCACAATCGGCTCCAGGTTCTCCTTCTCAGCGAAGTCGGCCTTATTGTCGACTTTAAGATCCGGATTCATCATCAGTTCCACCACACGCCCATCGCGCAGCCTGCGCAACACACGCACTGAGATCTCCAGCATCTCGTCGAGCTTCTGCAGGAAGGCCCGCACTTCGCCGCTTTCGAGAACCGTTCCATCTCCGCCGATTTCAACAGAAATACGTTCCGTAGCGCGCCGCAGCACCTCTTTCGTGAATTCCTTCTGGTCCTTGATGTACTTCTCGCTCTTGCCCTTCTTGATCAAATACAACGGCGGCTGCGCGACAAACACGTGGCCCCGCGTGATCAACTCCTGCATGTGGCGGAAGAAGAACGTCAGCAGCAGCGTGCGGATGTGCGATCCGTCCACGTCTGCGTCGGTCATGATGATGATCTTGTGATAGCGAAGCTTGGCGATATCGAAATCGTCCTTGCCGATACCACAGCCAATCGCCGTGATCATCGACCGGATTTCGTCGTGGCCCAGCATCTTGTCGTAGCGGGCCTTCTCAACGTTGAGGATCTTACCTTTGAGAGGCAGAATCGCCTGGTAACGCCGGTCTCGGCCGGTCTTTGCCGTACCGCCTGCCGATTCACCCTCAACCAGAAACAGTTCGCTGCGCTGCGGATCTTTTTCCTGGCAATCAGCCAGCTTACCCGGCAAGCCGCCCGAATCGAGTGCACCCTTGCGCCGTGTAAGATCGCGAGCCTTGCGCGCCGCTTCACGCGCACGCGAAGCTTCAATCGCCTTGCCGATGATGCGCTTCATCACCGCGGGATTCTTATCGAAGAACTCAGAGAGCTTTTCGTTGATGAACGCCGAGACAGGTCCCTGAATATCGCTATTCAGCTTGCCCTTCGTCTGGCCCTCAAACTGAGGCTGCGGCAGCTTCACGCTGATCACAGCGGTCAAACCTTCGCGGACATCTTCGCCGCTCAGATTCTCTTTCACGTCCTTGAACAGTCCAGCCGCCATGCCCGCCGCATTGATCGTACGGGTCAACGCACTGCGGAAGCCGCTCAAGTGCGAACCACCGTCCACCGTGTTGATGTTGTTTGCAAAACTGAACAGCGTTTCCGAATACGAATCGTTGTACTGCAGGGCGATTTCCATCCCCAGCGTCACACCGTTCGGCAGCACGCGGTCGCCTTCGAAGTAGATGGGCTTATCGTGCAGCGTGGACTTACCGCGGTTCAGATGCTTGATGAATTCAGCGATGCCGCCCGAATAGTGGAACTCATGGTTCTTCACCGGATCCACACGCTCATCGGCCAGCGTGATGGTCAAGCCCTTGTTGAGAAACGCCAGTTCGCGCAAGCGCTGGGCCAGCGTATCGAAATTGAACTCCGAGGCGTCCATGATCGTCGGATCAGCCCGGAACGTAATCTGCGTGCCGGTTCGCTTCCCGGCTTTGCCTTCGCGCTTCAGCGGCCACAGCGGAATGCCCTTCGAATACTCCTGAGTCCACGTATAGCCGTCGCGCCAGATTTCGAGCTCGAGCTTCTCCGAAAGCGCATTGACGCAGCTCACGCCGACGCCGTGCAATCCGCCCGACACCTTGTACGAGTTCGAGTCGAACTTACCACCGGCGTGCAGCTTCGTCATGACGACCTGTGCCGCGGCAACTCCCTCTTCCGCGTGCATATCCACCGGAATACCACGGCCGTTATCCAGCACCGTGATGGAGTTGTCAATGCGGATCGTCACTTCAATGCGATCGCAATGTCCGGCCAGGGATTCGTCGACGGAATTGTCAACAACCTCATACACCAGGTGGTGCAGACCCTGCTCACCGGTTGAACCGATATACATCGCCGGCCGTAAGCGAACTGCTTCCAGGCCTTCCAAAACTTTGATGCTTGTCGAATCGTATGTTGCGTTGTTTGTGCTCAAACTGGATTCCTTACTTTTTTAGAACTTGAATTACCATATCGATCTGGGCCGCCATGCGCACATCAGATGCGCATCGGCATCACGATGTAGCGGTAGTTGTACGACGGTTCATCCGATGACGGCCGCATCTCGCCGGCACTGCCGGCATCTTTGAAGTGGAATGCCACATCAGGCTCCGCAACGGCGCGGAGAAATTCCAACAGGTACTGCGCGTTGAATCCGATTTCCACGGTAGGCCCATCGTAACCGGCAGCCAGACTCTCTTCAGACTCACCGGTATCGGAAAGCGAAGAATGAATCCGGACTTCACCGGCTACGGCCTGCATGCGGATCGCACGCGAACGCTCATCGGCAAACTGGCTCACGCGTTCAATCGAGGCGCGGAGATCTTCCTTGTTCAACTTGATGCTGTACGGATGCTCTTTCGGAAGCACTCGCTCATACTCGGGGAAGTTACCGGTCAGCTTGCGGCTAAGCAGCATGCGGCCGCCCAACTCGAAGAACAGGTGATTGTCATCGCCGGAGAACTTCATCTTCGCATCAGGCCCGGATTCAGCAGCGAGCTTCACAATCTCGCCCATGGCCTTTTTCGGAAGCAGCGCACGGTACGAATTGCCGATGCCCGGGAACTCCATCGGATACTCGACCATCGACAAGCGGTGGCTGTCGGTGGAAACCATTACCAGCGCGTCGTTCTTCACCACCATCAATGCGCCGTTCAGCGTAAACCGCGACTCTTCGCTCGAAATCGCAAAGATCGTTTTCGCGATCATCGACGCCAGCGCCTTCACGGGGATCTCAACCAAAGCTTCCGGCATCTCCGGCAGCTCAGGGAAACTCTCGCGTGACATACCAGCAATGCGCGTCTTGGAACGGCCAGAGGTTAGCGACGCCCACTGGTTTTCAGCGAACTTGATGTTTAACTCTCCATCAGGCAACAACCGCACATAGTCGAGCAGCTTGCGTACCGGGATCGTTCCCGTACCGGCCTTCTTGACCTTCGCCGGGCAACTGCAGCGGATGCCCAATTCCAGGTCGGTTGCGGTCAGCTGTATCCGGTCTCCCTCGGCTTCGATGAGCACGTTGGAGAGAATGGGGATCGTAGTCTTCTTCTCAACCACGCCCTGCGACAGGCTGAGTTCCCGCACGAAATCTGATTTGCTAACGCTGAACTCCATGACGTCCTCTCTTCCTTCTAGATCTTGTAAAAAGATATACCTGATTTATCTATCGAACTCATAGGAGCTGTGGAAATGTTGAATTCTTCCTAAATTATACAAAATAAGAAGGCTTCACGTCACCTGCCAGTTTGGAAAACCTGACACGGTGTGTGGACCGTTCCGGCCCGCTCGCGATCTCCACAGGATTCCTCAGCCCCAAAAACAGCCTCCCTGTGGAAATCGCATCAACCTCAATGTAATGAATCGATGAGGTTGTGTATGGTTTTGTTTAAATCCGGATCCTTCTGTCGCAGCGTTTCAATCTTCTGCACCGAATGCATGACCGTCGTATGGTGCTTTCCACCGAACGCACGGCCGATCTCTGGCAACGACGCTGGTGTAATCTCCTTGGCAAGGTACATCGCGATCTGCCGCGGATAGGCGATCTGCCTGGTGTTGGATTTCTGCTTGATCTGCGATGGCTGCAACGAAAACCGCTCTGCCACCGCCTTGATAATCGATTCGATGTTGACCCGCTTGTCCTGGCCCGTGGTCGTCAGATGCTTGAGCACCTGCTGAGCCATCGCGATGTTGATCGGCTCCCCGGTTACCGAAGAGTAGGCCAGCAGCTTCACCAGTGCCCCTTCCAGCTCGCGTACGTTGGACTTGGTTTTGGTCGCGATGAAGATCCGCACCTCTTCCGGCAGCTCGATTCCTTCCTGGTCGGCCTTCTTATCCAGAATGGCCATCTTGGTTTCCAGGTCGGGTGGTTGTACGTCCACCATCAGGCCCCACTCAAACCGGCTGCGCAACCGTTCCACCAGGCCCGGCGTGCTCTTGGGAGGCGAGTCGCTGGAAATCACAATCTGCTTCTGGTTGTCGTAAAGATCGTTGAATGTATAGAAGAACTCTTCCTGGGTGCGCTCTTTGCCCGCTAGAAACTGCACGTCGTCCACCAGCAGTGCGTCCGCGGTGCGGTAGTGCTGATGGAATTGAGACATCCGCCCCTGCTTCATGCAGGTGATCATCTCATTCATGAAGCGCTCGCTGGAGGTGTAGACGATCCGCATGCCGTGATAACTGTCGAGCAGGGAGCGTCCTATGGCGTGCATCAGATGGGTCTTCCCCATCCCCACACCGCCGTAGATGAAAAGCGGATTGTAGCGCTTGGCTGGAGAGTCCCCCACAGCCTTTGCCGCCGCGTGCGCGAACTGATTACAGGAACCGACTACGAAACTGTCAAAAGTGAACTTTGGATTCAGCAGGTTAACCGGATTACCAAACTGAAACTCCGAGCCGTTGTTCTTCGGATTCAGATCCAGAGACTTGCGGTTTTCGAGCGCGTGGGCGACATCGTAGCAGACGCGGGTAAACGGCAGCTTCAATTCCACCAGTGCAGCTTCCACCCACGAACCGTACTCTTCCTCAATCCACTCTTTCGCTGCCTCATTCGGCACCTGTACCCAGATCGTCGTCTCATCCGACTGGCTAAACTCCGTCTTCGCCAACCAGTTTTGGTATCCCTCGGTGCTTATTTTTGTTGCTAGATGTTGCTTAATCTGTTCCCAAGGATTCATGCCAATTTTATGCTCTCACGTTTACCCGCACGATTCCCACATTTTTTCCACAACCTGTGGAAATCCACGCCTGCATATGGTAAAAGTTGGAGCCCCCCGATAGTGCTGTCGAACTACTTCATCCGCCGTATCGAATGAAAAATCACCGTGCGGAACACCAGTCTAACACACATGTACCTGGACCTTACAACATCTTTAATGAAGTATAAGTCGTTTGTTTTCAATGCGAAAACATTTTGTAACCGAATTGTTTTGCTGTTTTTTTGATTATTACTACATTTGTAAATTATAAGGGATTCACACTAGTATAAAGATCCTTACAGATACAGTCATGACACCTTCATCCATTATTCATCCGCTTGTTACCGCCATCCGCTACCTTTGACATGTGGCATCAACGACTTGTCCCCTTACGGCCGGTGCTCACTAAGCGCCGGCCACTTTTCGGACTGCCACGAGCACTACCAGACTCAAGTCGAATCGGAGCAAATACCTCTTCTTTATGAACCTAAACCGTAGTATCCAAATCCTTCTTTCGTCGACTGTCATTGGCGAAAGAGGCGTCTCGATTGCATTGTATGAACTGCGTGAACGGGGCAACCGGCTCCATCTCTGCGGAATTGCCAACGATCAGCCGTCGACGGAATGGGCTCGGGAACTCGTCATGCCTTCCCTTGATGCAGGGCATATCCTTTCACCATATCCGGACAAAGACCGCGTCACCGTCTATCCGATTGAAGCACAGGGTGCCCTGCAAGGCCTGCTGTGCATCCGCCCCAACGGCGTGGATCCCATAACAAAACAACAACTTGCGAGAACAGCACAAACCTGCGACTCGCTGGCCTCGCTGCTGGCGCTGGCCCGAAAGATCCGCTCCTACGATAACCTTGTCTCGGAAATCTCCGCACTTCACCTCGAACTGGCCGACCAGAAGATCTCGGATCGTGCCCGCGGTTTACTCGACGACGAGGAATCCCCCGACGCCATTACTGCCCACGTGAACCGTGTTTCCGAATCCATCAAGTTTGTGGACGAACTGCACGCGACCATAGACGATGTCCGTTCGCAGCTCAACGCTCGCCAGCTCCTGCACCGTGCCAAAGAAAAACTGCAGAAAGACCAGGGCATCAGCGAAGAGGAGGCCTATCTGACCCTGCGCCACATGAGCCGCCGCACCCGCACGCCCCTCGGGGCAATCGCCAAACTGGTATTGGGCCAGGACCCGATCCCGGCCACCATGCAGTAACCCTGGAAAAAGCAGTTGACGCGAGTTTCTACCACATACGAACCGCCGCAAACCAGGGACTGTCACGAATTTCCGGCCGCACTTGCCGGAATTTCGTTGCCTGGTTTGCCCAACACGAGACTCCGCAATCCATGGACTGGGTTGAAAAACCCCGTCCCGCATCGCCAGATAGACTAACTGAGGTGGGGCTGATTGGAAATCTGCGCGGGGGATGCCTTCCCC
>Ga0118677_10001097_pt1 | contig 58152 bp, 38 predicted proteins | sample AliMusrvi5mmetaG_FD_86154 | JGI IMG/M metagenome (GOLD analysis project Ga0118677, IMG submission 86154)
TTCTAATGATTTGTGATCCAGCTTACGTCCGTCTTGCTTCGACATGACCCACCTTAACACTTCTATTGATGTAGTCTATACCAAAGACTAGTCAGTATAATCCTATATTTCGCAGCTGAGGATGGCGGGGCATCGGTGCGCCGCTAGGGCATCAAGGGCTGGTGATATGCAGGCGCGCCACGCGGAGGGGTTGGCTTCCATCGATGGCGGGCAGGACGCGCACGGTGACCTGTTGGGTGATCCCGTCGCCCGTAGGAGTGGCACTCATTTGGGTTGTGTAACTGCTTCCGCTGTACCAATTGTACAAGTCATTGCTTACCTGTACGGTGTAGGTGAGTTGCGGGTAATCGATGCGGCTCAGATACTGGAACGTCAGATAGGTTTGATGGTCGCTTGGGTCCACAACCAGGGTTGATGTTGGCAATGCGGCTAGATTGGACACGTTCGGGTTCTGGCCAGTGGCATACTTGACGAGCAGACCCACGCCGTCGTGGCTCGGGCTGTCGTTGGTGGAGCTGTATGCCACGGATGGGTCGAGACCATAAAGCAGTTTCCACGCATCAGGCAGTCCGTCCTGTGCGTAATTACTGGTGGGGATGATATTGATCGCATAGGGCGCGCTGAAAATCTGCTGGCTGATCGTTAATACCTCATCCCATGCCAATGCGCGCGAATAGACGAAAACGTCGTCCAGCGTGCCTTGGAAGAGGGCGCCGATGGTGATCGGGCTGGTGGTTTGCACCAACGATGTGGGACCAACTCCCGAGGCTGCCAGCGCGCCATCCACGTAGATGGACATGGTCTGTGTCGCAGAGGCATAGCTAGCTGCGTAGTGGTGCCAGATGTTGACCTCGAAACCGAGAGGTGCTGTCCAAAGCAGGGTGACGGGCGTGGTGGAGGTGTTGACGGTGAACTGGAGATTGCGAGTGTTGATTACGGGCGCAAACAGGAAGGTGGGAGTGGCCGACAGGAAGCATGCGTTTGTGTTTACCCATCCCGCCACATCGCTCTTGGCCCAGCATTCCACTGTGAGATCGGATGGTGTGGTCATTGAGGGTGTTTGCACATATCCACTCACACCGTCGAAATGCAGAGCTCCGTTGATTTTGCCCGCCACCCATGAAGTGGAAGTATTCAAGTTGTAGAGGGTGGAGGTGGCGGCATACATCGAGGTGTCCCACGCACTGGAAGATCCGGAGTTTTCATCAAAGGTCAGATGCAACATTTCTGTTGGATCTGCCGAGACGAGGTTCTGGATCTGCTGAGCGGACAGCGCGCGGTCAAAGACCTGCACTTCGTCCATCACTCCGTTGAAATTGCGGGTGTTGTCGAGCCAGTAGTCATCCCGTCCGATGTAGATTTTGCCTACATTGGCGACCAGCTCACCGTTAGTGGATGTCCATGTGTCCGCATTGATGGGGAAGCTAGCGGTTTGGGAAGCAACCTGCGAGCCGTCCACATAGATGAGCATTTGCTGGGTGGCCGGGGAGAATACGGCGGTATATTGGTGCCATGTGGTGATGTCGAAGCCCGCGGAAGGCGTCCACGTCAGAGTGACAGGGGCTCCCGAGTAGCTGTTATAGACAGAGAATGCGATGTTGTTGGTTCCTGCGACGGGGCCGAGCACAAAGGATGGTCGTTTGGAGACGAAGCAGCCGTAAGCATTCCATGTCGATGAACTGGAAGGCGAGGCGTTGGCGGGAGCCTTGGCCCAGCACGCCACCGTCAGAGATGTGGGTGTGGCGATGGCCGGGGTGACAAGATAGTCGCCCACTCCGTCGAATCCGAGGGCGTTGCCGATGATTCCCGTCTGCCAGAGTGGCGAGGAGGAGTTGACGGTTCCGTCCCTGCCATAAACACTGGAATCATGTGCCGTCAGACCACTAGTTTCATCGAGGGTATAATGGACCAGTGGTGAATTCTCGACTGAGTCGGGCTGTAAGTTGGTCCGTATTACGCACAGGTCGTCCACATAGACGCCGGTTGGCGGGTAATAGGGGTTGACGAGAGAGCTATTGTTATAATTTCCCAGGTAGACGGATGTGGGGGCTACGGTGGGGAAAGTGCCGTTGGAAGCCTTGGGTGCCACGTATGAGCCGGCTGCCCGGGTGACGTTGACATAGATCGTGGCGCTGGTGTTCGTGGACCCTGTGATGAAGGTAACGGAGTATAGTCGCGCCACCGGATCATACGAGCTTTCCTGCCAGTTCGATGTGGTAGGTACAGTGGTTTCCTGATACGGGTAACCGTAGTTGCGAGCTCCGACCTTCACCACCGCAGTGGTATCGGTTTTCTGCACGCCGCAGTAGAACTTGTAGCTGGTGTTAGGCAGTAGCCCAGTGATGACCTGGCTGATTTCGGATGTTCCTCCCCCGAATTGCACGGCGAAATAGCCCGAGCGCTGCTGAACGTCGTACCATGCGCTGCTGTTGGTAAGCCCACAGTTGCTGCCGGAGGATACAGTCCAGTTAGGTGACAGGCTGCCTGATTCAAAACTGCCATCAACAACCTGATCGGCATAGGATTTCTCCGCAACGCTATACACCGGGTCTGGCGAAGGAGGTGTGGGGCTGCAACCGGCCGATGAGGTCCAATCCGCCGCGCCATATTCCAGCGCGCCCATGTCCGGGGCGCTGCCTAGATATCCGTCAGTGACTCCTGGAACCACCGTGCCCGCGTCAATGGCTGGCGAGGATGCCTGGAGCTGGAAGTTTCTGTTGACCGCATTCACGTAAGACGGGTTGGTGTAGAGGTTGTAACGCAGGTCGGTATTTGCCCAGAAGTCCTGGGTGCTGTTGATGCTGGCATTGAAAAGATTGTTGTAGATTTTGTTGCCGGTCTCGCCGTCACCCCAGAAACTTGACACCAGTGAGCCCCCAGCACAGTTCCAACAAGTGTTGTTGAAGACCATATTGAAGTTGCCGCGGGCGTTGAATTGCATGGCGTAGAAGGGTAGGTTCCAGATGATGTTGTGGTGGACTATCCAGCGGCTGTTCTGGCAGTCTACATAGAAGCCTAGGATGCCGTTTCCGCCGTGGCCCACAGGACCAGTCGCATCGTGGATGAGGTTGTAGCGCACGATGGTGTTGCCAGCCTCGCCACCGCTGTAGAGGATCCCGCCGTCAGTTGACAGATTCATACCGTCATAGAGGTCGTTGTATTCAATGATTCCCGCATGGCCCACACTGCCTATGCAGGAATGGCCAGTGGTGTGAATGGTGTTGTGGCTGACGAGATTTCTATAGCAAGCCAGCGGGCCGGTGGCGACGTAGTTTGACGCGTCGACTGCGCTTGCCCCGTCCGGGAGATAGGCGTTGTGGTGGATGTGGTTGTTGATCACGCGGATGTCGGGGCCCCTCAGGTATAGCATTCCATTAGATGAGTATGCCAACTCGCTGTTGCGCAGCACACTGCGCGGGCCAATATACAGGCCGGGGTCGCCGCCGCCGCTCTCGTTGTGGGCCAGGTATTTCATGGACAAGCCGTCAAACGTGCAGTCCGTGGAGTATGACAGCGGGCTGTTCTTATAGTTCTGGATCGTGCAGCCCAAGAACGACAGATTCACCAGATTGACGAACGACTTACCGAGGAGATTGAAGCCATACGGGCGGCTCTTGACTTCCACTCCGGTAGGGACCGTCGTGGAATATATGTCTAGCATGCCGGTGTTGGTGTCGTAGAACCATTCTCCGGGGCTGTCCATTTCTGTCTTGATTCCTGTCAGGTAATACTCATTGCCGGCACTGATAGTGTAGGCCCCGCCAGCGCCCACGTTCGTGTCATCTGTGAGGATGGTTTTGGTGGACTCAGTGTAGCCTGTCACATTGCGGCATTGCAGATACCAGCCAGCGCCAGACATGATGTGGACGTGTGCGCCATTCCAGTATCCGTTGCTGCGGGTGGGTAATTGAGCGTCGACAAACGAGGCTACTGTGGTGTAAGATGCGGAATCTACGTATGACCAGTCGCCCACGGCGCTGTAGGGGGCAGGGTGTGCTAGAGTGCTATTGGGCCATGGATAGACTGTGCCGTTCGTGTTGTCTTTGTTGGGCCAGCGTGCTAGGGGCTGCATGGCGCCGTTCTGGAACACTTGATTGCCGTCACCCAGGGTGGTCCAGCCAGTGGGCATGGCGGTGGCCCGATAGACGTTGGTGCTTTCCAGCGTCCATCCGGGAATAGGATCCGTGCCGCTGATGGTAACGGCCTCGTGGTTATATGCCTTGAATGTGATAGGGGCGGTGGAGGTGCCGGAGTGCGGCACGGTGACGGTTTCACGGTAGGTGCCCGCGCGGATGAAGCAGATGTCGCCCGCCACCATTACGCTGGCAGCTTTGCTGATAGTGGCGAAGGGTGCGCTCACGGATAATCCGTTGTTGGTAGTGTCGCTGCCGGTGGGTGAGACATAATAAGCAGGAATGGAAGTGAGAATCGCCTGGGTTGAGGTATAGCTCACCGCGTATCCGTCAGGCACGTTTGAAAATGTTCCTGTTAATGGTGAGCCTTGGGCTATCACATAGGAGGTCTGGGTCCAACCGCTGCCCGTTGGCGTGATTGTGAGCAAAGCGCCTGTCAGGTTTAATGCTCCGGTGGCTTCCAGTAAGCCGTAGTTGCTGCCGTTGATGCCTACGGCAATAGTGCTGCCAGTCGCAAATGAGGCGGAGCCCACGGTGAGTGTCCCGGTGCCGTTGGATCCCGGTGCGATTGTGCCTGCCACTGACACGCCGTTGGTGATTGTGCCGGTTCCTGCGAGCGTAGCTCCCGCACTGACAGTCACGGAGCTGGATGCCAGCGTGTCATCCACCTCCAGCGTTCCGTCGGTGACTGAAGTGGTGCCGGTGTAGCTTTTGGCACCGGTGAACACAGCGCTGCCCAAGCCCTCCTTGATGATTCCGTTAGCTCCGGTGATATCTCCCGAGAAGTTCAGGGAGCCACCGGTCAATGAGCTGAGCGTGAGGTTATTGTTCAAAGTTACGGGGCCGCCTATCGTAACGGATTCACTGGCATAATTCTGGAAGGCGATCCGTGCATTGGCGGGGGTGGCTTGAAGCACGGTGACGGTGTCATTATAGGTGCCGGCGTGGATCAGGCAGGTGCTACCGGCTCCGAGGAAAGGTGCGGCGTGCTGGATGGTTGCAAACGGGGTGCTCTCCGACGCGCCGTTGTTGAGAGTATCACTGCCGGTGGGGGAAACATAATAATAGGCGTTGAGGGAACGTAGGATTGCTTGGGTGGAGGTGTAGGTCACCGCATAGCCGGAAGGCACGCTTGCAAACGTGCCAGTCAGCGAGGATCCTTGGGCAATCACATAGTAAGGCTCGGCCCAGCCGATGCCGGAGAGCGTGATGGTGAGCGCGGCTCCGTTTAGATTCAACGCACCCGTGGACACCAGTTGGGTCGCGCTGTATCCATTGACGGTCACGGCGAGAGTGGAACCAGAGGAAAACGAAGTGCTCCCAGCGGTCAGTGTGCCGCTGCCGCTGTTGCCAGGAGTCAGCGTTCCTGAAACTGAAACTCCATTAGAAATGGTGCCGGTGCCTTGCAGGGTTGCTCCGCTGCTCACGCTCACCGAACTGGATGCCAGCGTGTTATCCACCTCCAAGGTGCCTGCCGTCACACTGGTGGTGCCAGCGTAGGACTTGGCCGTGCTGAACAATACGGCCCCTGAGCCTATCTTGGTCAAATTGTTAGTTCCGGTGATGTCGCCGGAGAAGGTGACAGTCCCTCCCGCAACGGAACTAAGCGCCAGGTTTTTGCTCATAGCCACAGTCCCGGTGAACGCGGAGGCAACCGCAGAGTTGCCTCCGAGGATACTCTGGCCACTGCTTAGGTTGTTAGTGACGTTGATGTTGCGGCTGATGGTTAGGGCGTCATCGGTCAGAATGGCCACATCGGTATTGGATGGAGTGTCCGGGTTGAACAAGAACTTGGCCCGTGGAAAACTGGGGGCGGCATCTGCAGAAGAATTGTTGTTTAGAATAGCGGTGCTATACAGTCCGGTAGGCAGGTAGTAATTCTTACCTGCATTGAGAGTCCCATACGTCACGTGAATGCGCAAGCCCGTGGTGAAATTGGCGGGCGTGTTCAAATCAGAGGTCCGAGTCCAGTGTGTGGAATCGGTCCGGATATAAACGCCTGTCCGCTCGGGACTGTAGCTTGCATCCTTATAGAAAATGCGGTCACCGTTGTTCAGGGTCACGCCGTCAAGCGTGGTGACCGCACTTGTGAACGTGATGGTTCCAAAGTTGGTGATGTTGTCAGAGGTGAAAGTGCTGACACCGGTTAAATCGGCAGTCGTGGCGGCCACGACATCTCCACCTGAAGGCGCGGTAACTGTGTCACCCAGTGAGACAGTGGTAGTGCCAGCGCCTAGGGCGTTGTTGTATCCGCCTAGCAGCAGTGTGCCACCACGGACCGCGGTCGTGCCCTTATAGGTGTTATAGCCGCTAAATTTCACCGTGCCACCTGCAAGAATTGTCACTGGGGCTAAATTCGGCTGAGTGCTATCAGTGTCGGCAATTACGCCGGAAAAGATGACAGTGCCGCCGGAAGGTGCTGTCAGTTTCACGCGCGGAATCTGGTGGTCGCCGCCACCAGTGCCAGCGTATCCATTGGTAGAGGTGCTATTCAGTGACAGCTTGCCGGAATAGGTCACGCTACCGGTCCCGCTGAGACCAATTTCGCTCACTGGGGAGCGGTAAGTATTGCCGTTTTGCACCCAGCGTGCGTAGATGTTAGCGGTAACGTTATGGCCGGATGTGGCCAGCAGGCCGCAATAGGCGTTAAGAGTATCATTGGAGTTATTGCCGAAGATAATGGGCAGGCTGTTGTTGGTTCCAATCGCGTTGTTGTGGTCAAGCACGGTGGTGCCAAGAGCGCTCTGCAGTGCCCCCCCGACAAGAGGATCCGCAGTGGTGCAGGTCAGGCCGGAGCTGTCACCTTGTAAAAAAATCCTGCTACGGTCGTCATAGGTCGGCCCTGTGCCACTTGGGGAAGTATTAATGAAGCCCGTGTTGTTCGTGCCGCCGCCAGCAATTACTCCGGACATTCCACCGGTGAGATACATCGTGGTTCCTGCCGCCACGTTGCCATTGCCATAATTCAAATTCAGGTTGTTGTTGGTGAACGTGCCGTTGATAAAAACGATGTTATTGGCGAATGTTCCGCCTGCTGCGTCGATGAACGTAAACCCGCCTCTGGTCTTGGAGTTTTCAGTGACGCTTACGGGGTTGGGCCCAAGACGGCCAAACTGCCCCGCGCCGTGGAAGTTAAAGTATCCACCGTCCTCGGCAAATTTCCCGCCACCCATGCCGGAAGTGGCGGTCGTGGTCCCAGCATAAAACTCGACGTTGTAGGAGCTGCTAGTGCCGCTCTTGGTGACGGTAACCCCATCGTTCAGGGTAATGTTGCAGGCAGCTTGATCACCGATATCTATACCGCCTGTGTTGTTGGTATTCCAGTTATTGAGATTCCACGTCTGGGTAGCGGTGCAAATGACCGACCCGGAAATTGATGGGTCGGCATTATCATTCTGGGTGATGCCGCCCGCGCCGATGCTCAAGGTGGCACCCGTATTAACTGAAAGATAACGGTGATAAGTTCCATTTCCTGTATTGTTGAAAGTGACGCTGTTGACGGCCCAGTTGGTCGGGGCTCCGCTGAGATTTTGTGGGTCAGCGAGGACTTTCCAGTACTGTGAGGCGGTGTCGTTGATCGAGATGTCAGCTGTGCCATTGTTGACTGGGACAGCGCTCGAACTCCAGTTGGCAGCGGTGCTCCAGTTCTTGTTTGCGGAGGAAGTGTTGATCCACGTGTAGGTTGTCGCATTGGCGGAGGACATCAGTGCGCCACTGGCGGCCAGGGCGAGCACGAGGGCGCGGAACTGGGGAGGAGGCATAGCGGTGGGCTTCATTTAATATGTTAGGTGCGATGGGGCAGGCAGGAGATTGTCAGCGACCATCCTATTCAATTGGCAGACTATGCGATTTTTTTGGCAGGTAAAGGTAATTGTAGGGAGGAGAAATTGGTGGGGCGCGTTAGCTTTAATGTCGTTTGAGCCAGCTTGCTGCTCCCGATAATCTGCCGGGTGAGCGCTACACTGACAGGTGTCCGCATTTCTTGCTGCGGTTATGTCTGTAGTCCTACTGGTAGGCTGCAGGACGGCACCGATATTTTCTGTCGGGCGCCATGACAGGAAGTCGGTGGGGTAGGGCGTGCGCCCAAAGATGCGTGGTATGGCGAGTTTGAGCATCTGTGTTTTCTGCGGCAGGCGCTCAGGCAAGCTAAGGCATGTCAGCATTTGTGGAGCCAATCAGAGAGAGAATTTGCAGGCGCTACTAGGTGGATGGGAAAGAGGTAAAACCGAGATTCGCCCATCCCATGCCCTCCGGGCTCAGGAACACCCTTACGGTGTTGCTCCGAGGAAATGCCGAAGTTCATCTGTGAATTGGCATGCCCCGTGCTAATACTCTGTTGTCGCAAGACAAAGCGCGGTCCGACTGCAATGCCCTTTGGTTATGGGTTTCCAAGGGGATGAGCAGTCGGGCCGCGGCGTTGTGTGCCCTGATACATCGTGCAGTGTGCTATGTCGGGATGCCCTTGGTTTGACTGTATTACGCGGAATCCTGCAGCCCGAAACGCTATGGTGGAATTATTTTATGTTAGATGTGCAAGGGTTCTATGGGCCAATTTTTTATGCGTTTTTTTTGAGATGGCAACAGTTTTTAATGCGTTTTTTACGAGTTTTCAAGATTGGCACGAGGTCTGCTTAACGAGCCTGTGATGAGAAAGCAGCCGGTTTAAGCGCCACCGATTAAGTCTTCGAATGAAGGCTTACTCTCCATCGGCGGCAGACAGGCGGATCAGACAGAAACCAAAATGAAGCAGAACATTATGTTAACACACATGAAAAAGTTGGCGCTCCTTGCCACGGCTGGGACGTTTCTATGTACAGCGTGGGCAAGTACCGCTCGAGCGGAAGATGCCGCTCCAGCCGCAGCTCCTCCCGCTGCCACATCGGCTCCGGCCACGACGCCCACCCCGGCGACGCCACCGCCACAGCAACCTGACTCGGTTGCTTATCCACCGGGTGCCAATGCTGGGACTGCCACAGATCTGGCCTGGCCAGTGCCAGCAGATCTCCCCAGTGTCAATCCAGATGGCAAAGGTAAGGTGACCACGGATGAGCTCATCGCCAACGTCGCGCACAACAAGGTTTCTATCAACATTGTGTGGACACTAGTAGGAGGCTTTCTGGTCATGTTCATGCAGCTCGGTTTCGCGTTGCTGGAAACTGGATTGACCCGCGCCAAGAACGCCGCTCATACCATGTCGATGAACCTCATGGTTTACGGCATTGGCATCATGGGATGGTGGGCAGTAGGCTTTGCCTTGATGTTCGGCAATTTCGGCGGTGCTGCCGCCGCGATCGGCTGGCAACCATCACTGGGACAAGGCCTGTTGTTGTTGAATGGCGAGCAATCGATCACTCTGTTCGGGCACTCCTTCGGCCTTTGGGGCACCAAGGGATTCTTCCTGAACAACGGCGTGTTTGACACGGCCATCTTCTGTTTATTCCTCTTTGAAATGGTCTTCATGGACACTGCTGCGACTATTCCCACCGGAGCGATGGCGGAACGCTGGAACTACAAGAGTTTCTTCATCTACGGTTTTTGGGTTTCCATGTTTGGTTATGCCCTCTTCGGGAACTGGGTATGGGGCGGCGGTTGGCTCGCACAGCTCGGACAAAACTTTGGATTCGGCCATGGTCACGTCGATTTCGCAGGCTCATCGGTCGTGCACCTATGCGGCGGCATGATCGCCTTGGCAGGTGCGATCTGTGTCGGGCCGCGTCTCGGGAAATTTGGCAAGGATGGCAAGCCGCGGGCCATTCCGGCGCATGACATCACGTTGGTGATAGCGGGCACCATTATCCTGGCCTTTGGCTGGTTTGGATTCAATCCGGGATCCACCTTGGCGGGAACTGATAACCGCATCTCCATCATCGCGGTTAATACCATGTTAGCCAGCGCCTCGGGCGCGGTGGTGGCAGCGCTCATCATGTGGATGGTGTTCGGTAAGCCGGACCCTACCATGATGTGCAACGGGCTGTTGGCCGGCTTGGTGGCGATCACTGCTCCCTGCGCGTTTGTTAATTCTGCCGGAGCGGTACTCATCGGTGCCATTGCGGGTGGTTTGGTGGTCGCCGGGGTATTCTTTGTCGAGCGCGTGCTCAAGGTCGATGACCCAGTGGGTGCGGTGGCTGTCCACGGCGTCAATGGCGCATGGGGCGTGCTGTCTCTCGGGCTATTTGCCAATGGTTCCTACGGTGCCGGTTGGAATGGAGTTCACAAACTCTTCAAGGACGGCGCATGGACTGTCATCAACAATGACGGCACTCCGGACACCTTGAAAAAATTTGCCGAACTAACTGGCACTGGCACCACTGGTGGCTGGGCCGACCAAGGGGTCACCGGACTCCTTGGCACTTGGTTCGGAGCTCCTGCTAATGACGCTTCCCAGCTCACGGCGCAGATCATTGGCACCCTGACTTGTATCGTCTTTGTGTTCCTCTTCGCTTTCGCATGGTTCAAATTGTCGGGCTTGATTGTTCCGATCCGTTCGACTCGCGAAAATGAAATCAATGGTCTGGACGAACCCGAACTTGGAGTCGAATGTTACCCCGACTTCCAAACCACGGACAAATCCTCATCGTCTCTTAGCTAATCACAATCCATGTCCTGCCCGGCCCCGATCATCCTTCGGGGCCGGGCCATGACGGAACCACCAGCAATGCTCATGAAAAAGATCGAAGCGATCATTAAGCCATTCAAGTTGGAGGAAGTGAAAGACGCACTGTCAGCACTCGGCATCGAGGGTATGACCGTGACCGAGGTCAAAGGGTTTGGCAGGCAAAAAGGCCAAACTGAAATCTACCGCGGCAGTGAATATGCCGTGGAATTCCTGCCGAAGATAAAAATCGAGGTGATCCTAGCCGACAAGTTGGTCGACGAAGCGGTCACCGCTGTGGTCAAGGCCGCCAAGACTGGCAGCATTGGCGATGGCAAGGTGTTTGTCTCGAACGTAGGAGAAACCATCCGCATCCGCACCGGAGAAACCGGTGAACAAGCCGTATAACAATATAATAACCGTTAATAGGGTGGCGGGATCTCCAGTCCCGTCGCCCACCCCATCAACTCATGAACACCACCGTCCTCCTGCTCTCTGGCATTTCCTTAGGCACTCTTCTGTTGGGCCTGCTTACTTGGCGCCTGACCAGTAGCAAACCGATAGTTTTCTATTCCGTCTTTGCCAGCGCGGCCTTTCTCCTAGCTGCATACGGAATCGCCACAAAACAACAAGGACAATTGACGGTTATCATGCCATTTCTGGTCACGATGCTGTTAGCTGGTCGTGCGCTTGGCGTCTACTGGCGCACCTTTTTCAAGGGCGAGAGCGAATTGCGCGTGCCTGCCCACTTGCTAGGCAGCTCTGTCGCCATCTGCACGCTCGGAACCTGCTTGGCATTTTTTAACCAGTAACCATGGTTCAAGGCCGTGTGTAGGCCCTTCAACCCGGCGGACTTTGGGTGTGATTCTTCCACCTAAAACCGCTGGGCTTTTTTTGGTATGAAGGAGTGCCCGTGCAGCGGAAGCGGATCATTCGCATCTTCCAGGATGCTAGTTTTCCGCCATCTCACACAGTAGCGAAAACACCTTTTCAGATATTGGGAAATTTTATGGAGGGTGTTCTGATTTTTTTGAAACTGGCACATCTGCTGCAACATATTCGAATTGCGACACGACATACGAACGTACGGTCCGACTGAGGTGCCTTGGGGTTACGGGATCTATCCTCTGGGCTAATCGGTCGGACCGTATATGTTTTTAGTTGCTTCCCGTCGCAGGCCTTCATGCCATTACGGAGAAAGATGAGATGAGGTGAGGAACGGCTGAATCGCTCGTTTTTCCGTTAGGAAATCAGCCAGACTTTCGGTCAATATAACTCGCAGGAAACACCATTGGCGGAGAGGGTGGGATTCGAACCCACGGTGAGTATTACCCCACGCCTGATTTCGAATCAGGTGCCATAGACCACTCGACCACCTCTCCTTGGTTGGGAGGCGGAAAATGGACAGGGGGAGGGGGTTTGTAAAGCCCGCAATTTTACCTAATCCGGGAAAACGATGGCGCGGTGGCCGTCGATGATCGTGCGGTCGTGGACGTGGAAACGGATACCGCGGGCGATGGCAATGCGTTCGCAGTTGCGGCCCAGACGGACTAGGTCTGTGGGGGTGTGGAAGTGGTGTACGCGTTCGACTTCCTGTTCGATGATGGGTCCGGCGTCGAGGTCTGCTGTGACGTAGTGGCAGGTGGCACCTATCAATTTGACGCCGCGTTCGTAGGCCTGCTTGTAGGGGTTGGCACCGATAAATGCGGGCAGAAAGCTGTGGTGGATGTTGATGATGCGGCCAGTCAAGTCCCTGCAGAAGTCGTCCGGCAGGATTTGCATGAAACGGGCAAGCACGATGAGCTCGACATTCTGTTCTTCGATGATGCGGCGGATTTCTGCGAATCCGGCTTCGCGTTTTGAGCCGTCCATATCGATCTGGAGGAAGGGAATGCCAGAGTGTTTGGCGATAGGGCGGCAGTTGTCGCGGTTGCCGATGATGGAGGTGATTTCAATGGGTAACTCGCCTAGTTCTGTGCGCCAGAGGATTTCGTTGAGGCAGTGGTCGGTCTTGGTCACGAGCACGGCGGTGCGCATGCGGTAGGGCAGGCGGCGGAAATGCCAATCCGCGTGGAGCGAGCGGCCTAGCGTGCCGAAGCCGCTAATAAAGTCCTGAACGTCCACATCCAGATCGGCTGTTTCAATTTCCAGACGGGCGAAGAACTTGCCGCCGAGTTGGTCTGAGAACTGGTTGAACTCGATGAGGTTTCCGCTGTGGCCTGCCACGTAATTGGCGACTTTGGCGACGATGCCCGGTTGGTCTGGGCAGCTGAGTTTGAGGATCAATCCGGGACGTTCCATGGCGCGGCAGGCTGCCCGTCCCCGGGCTCCGAGTCAATCCCTGAGCTGCCTAGACGGATTTTTGAGATGAAAATGCCGATACGCCTCGTAATCATCATGCGCTATCATCCGGGAGATGAGCGCATTGCGTGTCGATATTCTAACTGTCTCTTTGTGCGGGCGATAGATGTGGCGACTAACAGAGAGTCACGGCTGCCGTTTCACAGAATAATCGGCGAGAGTTCCGCCAGCCACGATGCCAGGTCCACCGCTGCCCGTGTGACCGGCAGGCAGTCCAGATCGCAGAGGTTCCAGCGGAAGGTCAGCTTGTAGCCATCCCATTCTCCCTGGCCACCGCAGTCCCGCATCCAGTTGGCGGCGCGTCGATTATCTGTCAGGACGTGGGCGCTCATTTTCTCCACGCCGGATCGGAACGCGGTCAGCCACATCGCTGCGAGCAGCAGGGTGCCTATGCCGCGGTTCTGGTCATCATCCAGCACCATCAAGGAAATTTCCACTTCTTCTGGGAGAGCGGCATCGCGCCACCAACTCGCGCCACCGACACCTGGGAATTCCCGGGCGGGATCCAGAACCACCCATGTCGCATGTTTTGCTGGATCCTGCTCGATCAACCGGTCGAGCATTGTGTCGCCAATCATTTCGCCGGTTCGTGTCCAGAACCTCTGGTATCGGGCCTCAGGGGAGAGACGGCGGTAGGCTTCGGCCACCATTGGGCGGTCTTCTTCTAGGAGGGGGCGCAGGATCACAGGCGTGCCATCCCGCAATTGGAGTTCAAAACGGTCTTTCATGGCTGCCGCCGCAGAGCTTATTCCACCCCGTCCGCCGCCGCCATCTGAATCGGCGAATCGTTGAAATTCAGTGGATTCCGCCTTGACCATCAGACCTTGATTGCGCATTGTTCCCCGCTTTTCCCGATAGTTTTCCGCGCTTCTCTTCGTTTTTATCTGGCCTGACCGCCCGAAAGAAGGGGCACCGGGGACAGCGAGACTCCTAAATTTTCACCTTCAGCTCTTATTTTCAACAACTTCCATGTTCAAACGACTTTTCGGAAACCTGTTTTCCAATGATATCGGCATCGACCTCGGCACCGCAAACACACTGATTAACGTAAAGGACCACGGTATCGTCCTGCGCGAACCGTCAGTGGTTGCCGTCAAGGCTGGCACCAATGAGGTGCTGGCTGTTGGGGATGATGCCAAACGCATGCTCGGCCGAACTCCGGGCAATATTGTCGCAATCCGCCCACTCAAGGACGGGGTGATTGCGGATTTCGAAGTCACTGAGGCGATGCTGCGGCATTTCATCCGCAAGGTGAACAAAGGCCGTCGGTCGAATCCCCGGGTGCTTATCGCCATTCCATCAGGTATCACGGAAGTAGAGCGCCGCGCGGTGCGTGAATCAGCAGAACAAGCCGGAGCCCGTGAAGTTTACCTGATAGAAGAGCCCATGGCCGCAGCGATCGGCGTGGGTCTTCCCGTGCAGGATGCCTCCGGCAACATGATCGTCGATATCGGCGGCGGCACCACAGAGGTGGCACTCATTTCCCTGTCAGGCATCGTCTACGCCCGCAGTGTGCGTACCGCAGGCGATGAACTCGATGAGGCGATCGTGCAATACATGAAGCGGGCCTACAATCTGATGATTGGTGAGCGCACTTCGGAAGACATCAAGATTCGCCTCGGTTCGGCCGCACCACTGCCCAAGGAAATGACCATGGAAGTCAAGGGTCGCGACCTCGTGGCCGGATTGCCAAAAACCATCACTATCACCTCGCAGGAAATTCGCGAGGCCATGGCGGATCCGCTCAGCACCATCGTTGATGCCGTCCGCACTACTCTCGAACGCTGCCCGCCGGAACTGGCCGCCGATCTAGTGGATCGGGGCATCGTATTGGCTGGCGGAGGAGCACTGCTCAAGGGGCTTGACCGCCTGCTTCGCGAGGAAACCGGGCTGCCGGTGCACGTAGCCGAGGATCCCCTCAGCGCCGTGGCCGAAGGCACTGGCAAGGCGCTTCAGGAACTATCACTCCTGAAGCGGGTCACCAACTCGGACCGCTAAGCGGTCTAGTGGGCATTCCCCGGCCATGAAGCCGCTTAACCTCATTGCTTTGCTGCTCTTTCTCGGAGGTGCCGTGTGGGCACTCACGCGCAGTGACCGCGCTGTGCGCGAGATTCAGAACACTTATTATTCGGCGATCTCACCGTTCCTCAAATCCGGCTCGAGGATGGAAACGCAGGCCCGCGCGTTTCTCCAGGAAACCCGTCATTCCAAGGAGCTTGAAGTCGAATTGGAAACCACCCGCAAAGAACTCGGACGCCTGAGCCTTTTTGAGTCGCGAGCCCGCGCTCTCGAAAGTGAAAACGATCAACTTCGCCATGCGCTCGACTTCAAAAAAGCCACCCATTTTGACGTGGTCGCCGCGCGTGTCATCCGTCGCAATCCCACCACCTGGTGGCAGACTATCGAGATCGACGCGGGTTCCAAGCACGGCATTGGCACCCAGCTCTGCGTTCTATCCGACAAAGGACTCGTCGGTAAGATCGACCGCGTGGACAACGGCGGGGAGAGGTCGTCGGTGCTGCTTCTAACTGATGAGAAATGCCTGGTGGCCGCGAGAGTTGAGGGCTCCCCGGAAGTGGGTATCCTCAGTGGCCGGCGCGGGGCCTCCGATGGTGATCCCATGCTTCGTCTGAGATTCCTGTCACCCAACGCTGCTCTTCAGAAGGGTCAAAAGGTGTTTACTACCGGACGCGGTGGCATCTTCCAGCCCAATATATTGTTAGGAACTATTGAGTCAGTTGAGAAAGGAACTCTTGATTCAGAAGCCATCGTCCGTCCTGAGGTGAACTTTGTGAACCTTGACGCAGTGTTCGTCGTTTTGTCCGTTGATTCCTAACCACCGTGATCCGCTACTCCATCATGACAATCCTGCTCCTGCTCGCCGCGTTTATCGTGCAGCAGTTCCTGCCGGCGTTCACGGGCCTGCACGACTCTCGGGTATTGTTGGTTCAGCTCGTCTTCCTGTGCTGTGCGGTGACAGTGGACGTTCCCACCATGCTCCTACTGGCGTTCATGGGCGGGTTTTTCTGGGATGCACAATGTGCGCTCGGTCCGCACGGCGGAGATCCCGCAGTCTATACCCAACAGGTGGAATCCCTGCGCTTCGGTTATTCTATCCTGCTGTTCGGTGCCATGGGTGCCCTCATGCACGGCATCCAGCCACTCTTCAAACAAGGCAAATGGCAATTCTCAGCCATGCTCTCGGGCATAGCAGTATTTCTCTATCTGGCAGCAGAATATGCCATCATCAACTTCGTGCGCGGCGATTTTATGCTAAGCAAAGCCACGGCCCTCCAGATGATGTACACCTCAGTGCTTACCATGCTGTTTTCTCCGGTCATCTTCTGGCTCCTCTTCCGTATTGCTAAAGCTTGCAACCATTCCATCAATCCCGAGGCGGGCCGCCGCCGCCGACAGCAGACCCGCTGACACTTTTCATGCAACCCGGCTTCAGACTCCGACTTTACCTCCTGACGGCTCTCATGCTCGTCGGCTTCGGAGTGCTGCTCACGCGCCTGCATGAATTCCAGATCTTACGCCGCAATGAATTCCTCAATCAGGTGCCTGGCAACCGCTCGGTTACAGTGCGCGAACCTGGAATCCGGGGTGAAATTACCGATCGTAATGGCGTTATTCTAGCGCGCAACCTCCGCAAATACGAGGTCTCGTTCAATCTCGACGAAATCCGTGACGCCTATCGAATCCAGCATGAGAAAAGCCCGACCATCGAGCGTGTGGTCAAACAAAACGGCATGGACCGCGGCAAGGATGAAAAGGACATTGTGGCCATGGTAAAGGAGGGCGAAGAAAGCACCATTGGCCGTCTCAGCAAGCTCGGCCTGGCCAAGAACTTCAAGGCTGGAGACCTGCGCGCCCACTACATTACCCACGGCGGGCTGATTCCCTACAGCTACCGTTCAGATCTAACATTTGAGGAGTTTGCTAAATTTGCGGAGCATAATCTGGATATTCCTGGAGTTTATCTGAGCATGAGGCCGCAGCGCCAGTATCCCTACGGTGCTCTGGCCAGCCATGTCATAGGATATCTCAAACAATGGGAAAAGGGTGATGTGCCGGAAAGCGACACACATCTCTATAATCACTACATTGGGGATGAAAAAGGCATAGCTGGTGTTGAGGTGAGCATGGACAAGGTTCTGCGTGGACTGGAAGGGTGCAAAACCATCGTCAAGGACGAGAAAGGTCGGAATATCCGCATGTCCGACTACCGTAAACCCGGTGCGGGTGCCCGGGTCCAACTCACCATTGACGCGCGGCTTCAGTATCTGCTAGAAAATACTTTGCGATATGCGGGCCGAGCTGCGGGCGTCGTCATGGATGTGAACACCGGCGAGGTGCTGGCCATGGCATCAGTGCCGGATTATAATCCGAATGATTTCATCCCCAGCATTACTCGTAAGCGGTTGAGCGCCTACAATGAGAATAAGCAATTGGCGCCATTCACTAACCGTGCAATTTCGGCATTTACTCCCGGTTCCACGATGAAGATCCCCACGGCTGTGGCTGGCGCGCTGGCGGGCATGGCGGATCGTATCTTCTCGTGCGATGGTTATGTGACATACGGTAACAAGCAGGTGGGTTGCTGGATTTGGAACCAGCACAAGGGTAGCCATGGCTCGCAGAACCTGTCGCAGGCCATCCAGCATTCTTGTAATCCTTACTTCAACAAACTGGCCAATACTATCGGCTGGAAGGCCATGGTTGAGGGGTGCCAGTTGGTCGGAATCGGTAAGCGCACCGGAATCGAACTGCCCCGGGAGGATACCGGAACCCTGCCGGGAAGCAGGGCATGGCGCGTAGCCAACCCCAAGGCATCAATGACTCCGGCGCTCAACGCGTTCCTCTCCATCGGCCAGGGTGATTCACTGGCAACCCCGCTCCAGATGTGTGCCGTAGCGGCCACCATCGCCAATGGCGGGAAATACTATAAACCTCGTATCATTAAAAAGGCCGTGGCGGAAGACGGTTCCGGCCCCATCGTCATTGAGGATGCCCCCAAGTTGGTGGTTGATCTCGTTGAGGCGGGCATCAAGCCAAAGGATATTGAACTCATTCGCAAAGGGATGTGGATGTCCGCCAATGAGGCGGGAGGCACCACAGGAAAGGTCAAGCTCCCAAAGATCTCGGTGGCTGCCAAAAGCGGAACCGCCCAGACGATCGATAATGGGAAAAAATCCAACAACTCTTGGGTCATTACCTTTGCCCCCTACGAAAAACCGAAATTTGCTATCTGTATCCTCGTCCAGAATGGCGGCTCCGGCGGAGGTGTTTGTGGTCCTTTGGCTAACCTCGTCTATCACGGGTTGTTCGCGCAGGAGGCGGGTATCAGACTCCCGCTCAAACCTCAGACCGAAGTTTCCGGTAACACTGACCGCATTGAAAAATCCATCGATATCCCCGCCGATGTCATCGCCTCAGTGGATGCAGGTGAAGGCAGTTTCGTAACGGAAACCACGACTGCTGGCCCTGCCAAGCCCCAGACTATGGATGAGGATATGGGTGAAACCGGCGCGGAGGTTGGCGACGACGTCACTGGCGCCACTTCGCCTGCCGATACCCACGACACTCCCGCACCATCACTTACACCGGAAATCGACGACGAAGGAACCGTCATTCCCAAAGCCATACCTGTCCCTGAACATTGATTTTCCCTATTAAAAACTAACATAAACCCTTACCTTGATACTCATCAATATGATCCAGCACATTAAAAGACTCCTCGGCATCGGCAAGCCCGATCCGAACCGTGGCAACAGCATTGTCGTCAACGTCGAAAAACTCGAACGCCGCGTTGCGCTGCTAGAAGACGGTGTCCTTGAAGAATACACCGTCGAGCGCGAGGGTGATCAGAACATCGTAGGAGGCATCTTCAAGGGCCGCGTCAAGAATATCGAACCCGGCCTCAAAGCCATGTTCGTGGACATCGGCCTTGACAAGAATGCCTTCCTTCACTTCTGGGACGCCATCCCGGCCGCGCTAGATGCCGGTCTGGAAGAGATCCAGCGCGAGGGAAGCTACCGGAAAAAACAGCAGTCCAAAATCACATCCAAGGACATACCCAGCATCTATCCGGTAGGCTCGGATATCGTTATCCAGGTGTCCAAGGGGCCCATTGGCACCAAGGGACCTCGCGTCACTACCAATATTTCTTTGGCTGGCCGCTACCTCGTGCTTATGCCCTTCACCGAGCAGTTCGGCATCTCCCGCAAGATCGAGGATCCCAAGGAACGAGCCCGCCTACGTAAGATTGTGCAGAAGCTCTCATTGCCGGAAGGCATGGGCATTATTATGCGCACCGTGGCCCAAGGCACCCGCGCCCGCCACTTCGTCCGCGACCTCGCCATGTTGTTGGAACAGTGGGACGAGATCGAAGCGCGCCGTGCCGGTAACCCTGCACCTGCCTGCATCTTCCAGGAACCCGGACTAGTCGAGCGCACCGCACGCGATTTCCTAACCGACGAAATCAACCAGGTTCTCTGCGATGACGCGGAGACTACCGAGTTGATCCGCGGCATCGCCGGGAAAGTCTCTCGCCGCGCTAAACGCAGGGTGCATTACATGCCCACCACCACCCAGCCTATCTTTGAGCGTATCGGCATCCAGAAGCAGATAGATGAGGCTTTCTCACGCCAGGTCTGGCTGCCTTGCGGCGGGTATATCGTCATTGATGAAACTGAGGCGCTCATTGCCATTGATGTTAACACCGGCCGCAATCGAGGCTCCAAGGACGTGGACAAGATGATTCTTGAAACCAACCTCGAAGCCGCACGCGAGGTCGCGCGCCAACTCCGCCTGCGCAATATCGGCGGGCTGGTGGTCATCGACCTCATCGACATGCGCCACCGCAAAGACCAGCAGGCGGTTTACAAAGCCATCAAGGACCGCCTCAAGAAGGACAAGGCCAAAACCCAGGTGCTCCAAATCTCACCCATCGGCCTAATGGAGATGACCCGCCAGCGGCTCAACGAATCGCTGCGAGATTCAATGTACGAGCCCTGCCCTTACTGTCAGGCTCGGGGCCGGGTAAAAACCCCCATGACCATGTCCGTGGAGATCCAGCGCCGCCTCAACACCGTCATTCAGAAACACCGCGACAATATCGGGGACATTGTCGTCATCGTTAACAGTGACGTGCTCAACCGCTTCAAGAGCGACGACTCGAAACTACTGGGCGAACTCGAGCGCTCGCATTCCGGCCGACTTATCTTCCGCTCAGATCCAACTCTCAACCGCGAACGATTCCACATTATCGACGCTAAAACGGAGAAGATCATCGACCAAGCGTAATGCTGCTATTTCTCCCTCACCGGTTCGGTGACACCCCTGAAGGTGTTGCCGCGCTGGAGGGTTCCTGTTGCGGGCAGCTTGATCGAGATGCCAATCTCGCAATTCTGGATACTGTTATTTTCTAGTAATGTATCCTCGGTATGGGCGGCAACGCTGAAGCATGCATTGTTGTGCAGTATGTTTCGCCGGAAAATGGCGGCACGCACCAGAGCCCCGTCATAGGCTTTGCTTTCGTCGTCATCCACCGTGTGGAAACCTGAGGTGCGTTGGCCGTAGGAGTTGCCTTCCAGGATTTCATTGTCGAGAAACTGACAGTTCCACGAGGGTTGGTAACCCCATCCGTGCGGATTAAGCCCCCAGATCAAGAAGCCATCGGTACGTGAGCTGCGGTTATTGGCGACAATACAGTCGTGTCCCGCGCCGTAGATTTGAAATGGTCCGCCATCCTCAAGGGTATTGCCGATGAAAAGATTGCGGCCACGGAATGGCGCGATGGAGATGCGTGAGTTCGTATCCGGTGGTACTATCCACGGCTGATCCACTTCCCATTCGCGGCCGGTGTTGGATGTCACCAGTCGGTATTGGCCCGCGCCCGTTCCGTCCATGATCTGCACCGCCGCGCCCTTCCAATTGGTGTGCATTTGTGCCTTGGGCGCGTAGTCCACAAAAGTAGGGTCGGCCGCAAGGGTGAGTTTGGTGCCGGATGCTGAGGTGATTTTCCCCCAATACGCCCCTCCTCCGCCATCGAGAGTCATCATCTCGCGATCAGCGCCATACATCTGTTGGATGTGGTTATTGGCATAATAGATATGCATGCTGTAGTTGGTCCAGAATGTTGTGATGTCATTGCCGATGGCCAGCAGGTTGTTGCCTGCCACAGTGTTTCCTTCAAACACGAGACGCTCGGTGTTCTCCATGCTGTATCCGCGGCCGCCGTATAACAGCCGATTGCGCGTGATCACGCCGACCTTGGCCTTCATGATGTGCAGGGCATAGTTGCTCGCGTAGATGTCACAGTCGGAGACCTCGAAATTCCTACCGCGCAGCATGAGCGCCGCGCCGCAATCCCTATGGCTGGGCGGACCATGCCGCCCGCGGAATTCCTTGCCCGTATCCTCTATCAGGAAAAAGCAATTCGCCCGGATTCTGACGTTCTTCAAAGTCAGGTGGCGGGATGCGTCGGTGTCGCTGATGACATTGATGTGATTCTGGCAATAGACGGATAGATTCTCAATGCCATAGTCTGCGCCGCTGATGAGTTCCGACGGTGGCTTTTCCATGTCCGGCCAATAGAGGCTGGTGAGTTCCATCGCCTCGCCGCGCAGAATGGTGTGGGGCGGGATGACGATGTGATTCTGGACCGGATAGCGCCCGCGTGGCAGGAACACCACGCCGCCACCGTTGGATTCCGCCTTCTTGAGTGCGGCCAGCAAGGCTTCCTCGGGTTTGGGTCCGAAGTCCTTTACGTTGAATACCTCATTCTTCCATGCCGTGGCCTTGCGCACTGTCATGGTGCCCGCCTCAGCCCAGGGGGCCTCCTTGCCGAGGCCGTTGTTAACCATGAGCTTGTAGTCGCCTTCCACTAGGTCGGCGGGAAGGGTGAATCGCAGCGCGTATCCATCGGCCTTTTCCGCCTTCAGTTCGATCTCCTTGCCAGTGCTTAGAGACAGGCGAGCGGTGCTTGCCTTGCCGAAGTTGAGCGCCTTGCCGAACACGCGCAACCAGCCGCCCGGAGTGGCGGACTCGCCGCCATCGCCTATCCACCACCAGGCGGCAGGGGCATTGGCTAATAGTTCGTTTGAAGCAGTCCCGCCCACCCGCACGCGGCAAGTATAAACGCCGGGGGACCAGTCTGCTGGGACCACAGCCTTAAGGGACCCGGGTCCGGCCTGCAGGGGTTTCACCGTAGTCCATTTTGCAGTGCTAGCCGCCTTGCTGCCGTTGGCGCGGGAAATTTCCAGCACCGCATCCTTGCCCAGCCCCTCTCCTGTGATGACTACCGTTTCATTCGGTAACACCGGATCGGACAGGTTGAAGATGTGAGGCTCTGAACCGGCTCCAAGCAATGCCGAAAAAGGAGCCAGCAACAGGACGAGCAGGTGCATTCGGGTTTTGGCCATGCCTGCCGATACGCACCTTGTTGTCTTTTTCTCTCAGGGAGAACGGGTAATAGTTGGGAACCGATTTTCAGCGAGCGGAGTAAGCCGTCATTTCTGGTCTTCCTTCACCGGCTGCGCGACCTGGTCGTAGGTGTTGCCGCGTAGCAGGGTTCCCCGGGCATTGGGCTTCACAAATACGCCAACGTCATTGCGGCTTACCTTACAGTTTTCTATCAGAGTATCGTCAGTTCCTGCCCCGACAACAATGGCTGAGTTGTTGCGCAGGATGTCGCGCCGGAAGACGTTGGCACGGACGCTCGATCCATCTGCGCTCACTGTGCAGAAGCTCGCGCGGCGCCCTCCATAGCTGTTGCCCTCCACGATTTCATTGTCGAGGATCTGGCAACCCCATGTCGGTTGGTGTTGACCGAGACCGAGGACGACAAAGCCGTCCATGCGAGTGCCGCGGTTGTTCGCGATGATCGTGTCGTGTCCCGCTCCATAGAGTTGGAAAGCGCCCCCGTCCTCGTATGAATTACCGATGAAAAGATTGCGGCCCCGGAACGGCGAGATTGCGATCAGCGAGGTGGTGTCAGGTGGGACGATCCACGGGCGCTCCACCTGCCACTCACGGCCAGCGTTTGAAGCCACGAAACGATATTGGCCCATCCCCTTGCCATCGATAATATTTATGACCGCACCGGTCCAGTCGGTGTGAATTTGCGCCTTAGGTGCGTAATCCTTGTATTCCGGATCCGCGGCCAAGGTGAGCTTGGTGCCGGTGGCGGTGCTGATTTTTCCCAGATAAGCGTTCGTGCCGCCGGCATCGGTGGTCATCATTTCGCGGTCGGCTCCGTAGATCTGTTGGATGCGGTTTTTGGAATAATAGATGTGCTTGCAGTAGTTGGACCAGAACGTCGTGATATCACAGCCCATGGCAAGCAGCCCGCAGCCCTGGACCAGATTATCTTCGAAGATGAGGCGCTCGGTGTTTTCGATGCTGTGGCCTCGTCCGCCGTTTAGCAGGCGGTTGCGCGCAATGATTCCGGTTTTTCCCTTGAGGATCCTCAATGCGTAATGGGTTGCATAGATATCGCAGTCCGTGACCTCGAAATTCCGGCCTTTGATGAGGACCGCCGCGCCGGCATCGAGGTGGCTGGGCGGGCCGTGGCGTTCATGAAAATTCTTGCCTACGGCCTCGATCATAAAATAGCTGTTAGCTCTGATCCGCACATGGTGCAGGAACATGCGTTGTGACTTATGACCATCGCCCACGACATTCGTGTGGTTCTGGCAATAGAGAGTTAGGGATTCGACACCGAAATCCACGCCAGTGATCAGGAAGTCTGGCGGCGTGTCATAATCCGGCCAAAAGAGGCTGACCAGTTCCGTGGATTCGCCGCGCAAGATGGTATGGGGCGGTATGACTATCTTGTCCTTCACCGGGTAGCGGCCACCAGGTAGGAACACTACCCCGCCACCGTTGGTTTCAGCTTTCTTGAGCGCCGCCAGCAGGGCCGCACTAGGGTCTGGACCGAAATCCCCAACGTTGAACACATCGTTCTTCCACGGTTCGGGCTGGCGGACGAGGACCGTGCCCGCATCAGCCCATGCCGAATCCCCCGCTAGCCCGTTGTGGACTAACAATTTATAATCTCCCGCCGCAAGGCCCCCGGGCAGTGTGAAGCGCAAGGAGTATCCATCAGATTTCTCCGATTTTAGATCGATGCGTTTGCCATCGCTGGAACGCAGGCGTCCAGTGCTGGGTTCACCGGCGTTGAGTGATTTTCCGAACACGCGCAACCAGCCGCCTGGAGTGGCGAACTCGCCACCGTCACCGTTCCACCACCACGGGTCGGGGGCATTGGCCAGAATTTCGTTAGATGTGCGTCCTCCAGATCGCACGCGGCATGCATACACACCCGGTGGCCAGTCCCTTGGAACCACCGCCATCAGCGATTGTGAGCCGGACTTGAGCGGCTTAACGGCTGTCCATTTTCTGGTGGTCGCGGCCCCTCCGTTGTCTGTGCGCGAGATTTCCATCACAGCATCCGAGCCCAACCCTTCGCCGGTGAACAAGATTGTCTCATCCGGGCGCACCGGATCGGATAAAGTGAAGATGTGGGGGTCTGAACCGGTGCCGTGCAGCAAGCATAACGGGTAAAATAACAGGGCTGCCAATATGACGTGTGATTTCATGAGGATTTTACTAGGGTTATTATTGTGGAGAGATCGCGTAGCGCAGGTCGGGCAGCGTGTCGTCGGCTGTGCCTTCCAGTTCCGCGCTGAACTGCCATTGCCATTGGGTGTGGTTGGAGTTCACGACGAGCGTGTTCCAGCCCTTGTGCAGATGGGTTTCCACGGTCTTTTTCCGGTTGGGTTCTGCGGTGAGAAGCCCATTGTAGATATCGGTTGCGTTGAGCGACACGATCAGATGCATCGTGCAGGCGAAGGCCTTTGATCCGAGATTTACTTTCACCGCGCGGTCATGGTCGGAATAAATCCAGCGCGCGGCATAACCGGCATCCAATTTTTTGGGATGGGTGATGGCGTAAAAATCCACGTTGCCGGAAGCCGCGCCACCCGTGAAGTTCACACTTGGAAAATACCTTTGCCAGGACATGCCAGGGACTTGGGTGAAATCGCTCCCCTGCGCGATGGCCTCATCCACAGGACCGCGAGCCTTGGCGGCATCAAATGTATCTTTCGTCCAGAACGGACGCTGTATGCTGGCGGTGACCAGCCATGGAGCGGGAAGGCGGACCTCCTGCGTCAATGTCTGCGGGCCCGCCGTGCCTTCTAACTTGAGTATGTTTTCACTATGGTCGGGTTTTCCGGTGACAGTGAACACGCCTTCAGCGGCATCAATGATTTCTGGTTTGACCTCCCATCCTTCACCGGACAAGCGCAGGCGCATCTTGCCGGACGCTCCCGCAGACGGATTCAGCCAGCAGGTGACGCGAAAAACTTGCTGTACATCGTTAGAAACCGTTAGAGGAGTAATCTCATGGGAGAGCGACGGAACCGCCCCCGCGGCTTTTTGGATGGCCTGAGGAAGGCGCTCCCTTGCCAGTTTTTCCGCGGCCTTCGTTTCTCCCAAGCCCTGCAACATCGCCATCGCCACAGCGATGTGGCCCGATTCGTTCGGATGCACGAAATCATAGGTGACATGGAAATCCGGCGCGCGCCGGCGTCCTTGGTGCAGCACCTCACGCATTGTCGCGTTCACCGGCAATACCCGCAGGCCCAACTCTTTTGCCAATGATTCCGCGCGGGTGTTGAGCTTGTCCATCATGCGGTTTTGGGGCGAGTTGATGTCCTCGGTGCAAAGCGAGGCGGTGGCCAGCGCCGTCACCTTCGGATGGATGCGCGATTGTAGGTTGCCTATCAGCTGGCGGTACCAAATCTCCCATTGTTTGAGATCAGCATCGTCCGCCACATGCGGCAGGAGCACGTCATTCATGCCCAGCATGATCACTAGCACATCGGCAGGCTGTGCGAGTGTGGCCTTCACGTCGATGCCTGGGACATCGAGTAGGGCCACCTGAGTGCGCGAGCGTGATTCCACCTCTAGCCACGATGGTACGCCTTGGCCGCTGCCGCCCAGTGCCACGATATCTGGCTTACAGCCCGGATGGACCTCCTGCAAGGCCCAGTCCATCTGTTTGGCGAAACCGGTGGCATAGTTGCGGCTCAATCCGGTGATGCTATCACCCACAAGTACCACGCGGGCGTTACCCTCTTTCATCGCTGTGTCCTCGGCATGAATTGCCGCGACCGGTGCCAATAGGAAAGCGAGCGCGTATTTTGGGAATCTGAGCATGCTGCGGATACGGTGAATTTCCCGGATTCTTGCAGGTCTTTGGGAAAAGTGCTCAGGTTCCTGCTTGGTATCGACACTCCATGGCTTAGGCAGGGGTGGGCTACTTATCTGACAACGCATCGCACATGATTTCCCGCCGCATGACTTGTGGCGGGCAGGTTTGTAGGCCACTTCCTTCATCTCCTTTGCTTTCCTCCTGTGCTCTGATAATGTCCTCCAGCCAGATGAATCCGGATTTTCCCACAGTTCAGCCCATTCCTACAAAGGTGGTGTTCCAGGCGCGCAAATTACGTAAGGTCTACCACACCGGTGAGGTGGATGTGGTGGCGCTTGCTGGAGTGGATCTTGATCTTTGCGCGGGCGAACTGGTTTGTTTGCTAGGGCCTTCTGGAAGTGGTAAGTCCACCCTGCTGAACGTCCTCGGCGGGCTGGATGTCCCCACAACTGGAGAACTCATTTATAAGGGTTGGCGGCTTGATGGCTCGGAAGAAAACGAACTGACTCTGTTCCGGCGTAACTGTGTGGGTTTTGTCTTCCAGTTCTACAATCTGATCCCGTCCCTAACGGCACGCGAGAATGTCGCCCTAATCACCGGAATATCAGCCGATCCCATGACGCCCGAGGAAGCGCTGGAAATGGTGGGCCTCGGGCCGCGCATGGATCATTTCCCATCACAGCTTTCCGGCGGTGAACAACAGCGGGTAGCCATTGCCCGTGCCATTGCCAAACGTCCGGAAGTTTTGCTTTGTGATGAGCCTACAGGGGCGCTCGACGTTACCACAGGAATCACCGTGCTTGAGGCCGTGGAACGCATCAATCGTGAACTCGGCACCCTGACTCTAGTCATCACACACAATGCTGTGATGTCTGGCATGGCCGACCGGGTGCTTTATCTGTCTGACGGCAAGGTCGTTAATACACGTCGCAACGAAATCCGTCTTCCAGCCTCCAGTCTAGAGTGGTGATGATGCTAGTGGAAAATATTACAATCAAACCAGAGATTGAATGGTCACAAATGCATGAGGCCGACGCCCTGGAACTTATGCTTTTTCTTCCTGTTTCATGTGAGTTTGGGAGTTCCGGTTTTATAGAATCCACTCAATGATCGATCCGTTGGACAAAAAACTGTTGCGCGATCTGGGCCGCATGAAGGGTCAGGTGCTGGCGGTCAGTTTGGTGATGGCTTGCGGGCTGACGATGATGATCATGACGCGCAGCCTGATCCTCACGCTGGAATCAACCCGCGAGAAATACTATCAGGAATACGCGATGGCGGATGTGTTTGTTAGCTTGAAGCGGGCGCCGAGTTCGGTGGTGGAGCAGATAGCCGCCCTGCCGGGAGTGGTCACGGCCGAAGCGCGAGTGGTCGTGGATGTGACGCTGGATTTGCCTGGGGTAACAGAACCCGCGACTGGGCATGTGGTCTCGCTGCCAGAGGACGGGCGGGAACCCAAACTCAACCGTGTATTCCTGAGGTCGGGACGTTTTCCGAGCCCAGACGAGCGGAACGAGGTGGTATTGGGAGAATCGTTCGCTCTCGCCTACGGACTGCGACTTGGCGACTCACTGGTAGCCGTGATCAACGGGCACCGCGAAACGCTCAAGATTTGCGGAATTGGGCTCTCACCTGAGTTTGTTTTTGAGGCACGAGCGGGTGAAACCCTGCCGGACCACACGCGTTTCAGCGTGATCTGGATGAATTACCGGGCTCTTGCGGTGGCCTACAATCTGGATGGTGCATTCAATGATGTGTGCGTGAGTCTCGCGCCGGGGGTTGTTGCGGCCCCGGTGATCGCAGGAATGGACCGTATTCTGGCCCCCTACGGTGCTGGCGGTGGTTACACCCGCAAGGAGCAGGCCAGCGCCCAGCGCCTCGATGACGAGTTGAGAGTGTTGCATTCCTTGTCTTTTGCCTATCCATTGGTGTTTATGAGCGTGGCGGCCTTTATGGTGAACGCCGTGCTTTCCCGCATCGTGCGCCTGCAGCATGAACAGATCGCACAGTTGAAGGCACTGGGTTATTCCTCGTGGCAGGTGGGGGCGCATTTCCTCAAGTTCGTACTGGTGATCGGTGTGCTGGGAACCTTGATTGGCGGGGTGGCGGGTCGTGTGTTAGGTGAGCAACTTGTGGATCTTTATCTGATGTTCTTCCGCTTTCCCGTGCTGGTGTTTCGGATGAACTATGGCGCGCTGGGCGTGGCGCTGGTCATCAGCATGGGGGCCTCGGTGTTGGGTGTTCTGACAGTCGTGCGTCAGGCGGTAAAACTTCCGCCCGCGGAAGCCATGCGTCCGGAACCCCCGGCGGATTTTAGTCCATCTGTGTTAGAGCGTGCCGGGCTCACCCGGTTTTTTTCTCCGGCCTTCCGCATGGCGTTGCGCAACATCGAGAGGCGTCCGTGGCAGGCGGTTTTCACCGCATGCGGGTTGGCGCTGGCTACAGGCCTGATGGTACTGCCGGGAGCGATGAGCGACAGCATTGACTACCTGCTGACTTTCCAGTGGAACAGCCAGCAGCGCCAGGATGTGGCAGTTTTTCTATCAGATCCTGCGTCCGGCAGGGGCCTCCACGACCTCGAACATTTGCCCGGAGTGATACGTGCCGATCCGATCCGAACCGTAGGTGCTAGGTTCAAATACGGACATCACCAGCGTAAGCTCTCCATCACCGGAATCCCCATGGGTGCGGACCTGAATAGACTGTTAGACTGGCGGAGCTTTCCGATCACCATGCCTGAGGACGGGCTGCTCATGTCCGAGAAACTTGCGGAAGTGTTGGGTGCGCGAATCGGCGATGTATTGCGTGTGGAGATTCTGGAAGGGAGGCGCGCGGTGGCGGAGGTTCCGATCCGTGGGCTGGTCAGAGACTACGCGGGGGTGGCGGCCTACATGGATATCAATGCCTTGCGGAAAATCCTAAAAGAGGGCGATACGGTCAACGGTGCCTATCTGGCGGTGGATCACAAACAATGGAATGCGTTCATGCGCGAGGTGAAGGATACGCCGCGTGCCGCGTTTGTTTTGGTCAAGCGAGATCAACTCGCCGCCTTCCGCGAGACTACCGGCAAAAGCATAGGTATCATCCGCAAACTTTACTTCGTGCTCGCTGTGATCGTTGCCTTCGGCGTGGTGTATAACAGCGCGCGTATCGCCCTATCCGAACGCAGCCGTGAGTTGGCCACGCTGCGTGTTGTAGGTTTTAGGCTTTCTGAGGTTCGTGGAGTGCTCATGGGTGAGTTGGGTGTGCTGGTGCTGGCGGCGCTGCCGGCGGGCCTGTTATTTGGTCGGGGGTTGGCGCTCTTTATCATGTCCTCGTTCAGCACCGAGACCGTGCGGCTACCCATTATGATTAACCCGTCCACCTATTCGATAGCCGTGCTGGTGGTTTTGACTGCTTCTGCCACCTCCTTCGCGCTGGTTGGCAGGATGCTTGCTAAGCTTGACATGATCGGCGTATTGAAGGCGAGGGATTAGCTCCCTGTGGGATGTGCGAGTATAGTCGTAATTGAGCCGGGGCAATTCTATCGTTTCTGCATGAGGTACCATGGGGCGAATGCTTAAACCAGCGTTTATGTTTCCCGTAGTCCTGGGTCCAGGCAGGGTTCCGCGCCGTCCATGCACGGGTGGCATGCCTCAAAAAGAGAGTTTGCTCCCGGTGGAGTATTGACGTAGAGTAATCGTTGTGATTTGTGTCTGTCTTCCGTCCGGTCACAGGCTTTTCAAGCAGCACTCATTCATTCCAATCCATGCGTTCTATTTCCCGCGCCTTGCTGGCATGCCTTTGGTTCACAGGATTCCTGTCTGCAGAACCCCGCATTACTTTTGACGGTAGCGTTGCTCCGCTCCCTCCTGCTGAGGCTTCCACCCGTCGGGATATGCCCGCGAAAAATGCTGGCGACTTCATTGAGTTTTCCGTAGCGCTTAAAATGCGGAACTATCCACAAATGCAGGCTCGCATCGCGCGTGGAGAAATTATTCCGCGCCAAGAGTTGGAACAAAACCATCTGCCTTTGCAGAAGGATTATGATGCTGTCGTCAATTGGCTCGTGTCACAGGGGTTTACAATCACCCTAACTGATCCCTCGCGGCTGGCAGTGTATGCCCGGGGCACCCATGAGCAGGTTATGCAAAGCCTGCAGGTCCACTTTTCTGCCGTGACCTCGAAAGGAAAGGACTACCCAGCTGCGGATACGGCACCCAGCTTGCCGCAATCGATTGCGGCACCCGTACTTGGCATCAACCATCTCCAGCCGTTCAGGAAACTTGCCAAACACGCCATGCCTAAACCCACCCCTCAGAGCTTGGGAACTCCGGGTCAGCCACCGTTTCTTGTGAGTGAGATCCTCAAGGCATACAACGGGCAAAGTATGGGGGTGAGCGGTGCCAACCAGAAGATTGCCATTCTCATTGATACCTTTCCTAACACCTCAGACTTGACGGCCTTTTGGTCCGCCAACAGTATTTCCCAGTCTCTCTCCAATGTTGAGATGATCAACGTCAACAGTGCGTCCCTAGCGTCGCCATCCGGCGAGGAAACTCTCGATGCAGAATGGACCAGCGGGGTGGCCCCCAACGCCAAGATCCGCATCTATGCCGCTGGTTCTCTGGCTTTTTCAGCCCTTGACAAATGTCTGCAGCAGATGATCAGCGATTTGCCGACCCAGACTCAGATGCACCAGTTATCGATCAGTCTTGGGCTTGGGGAAACCTATCTGACCACAAGCCAGTTCAATACCGATTCCCAATATTTTGCCACCCTTGCCAGCGGGGGCGTGAGTATCTTTGTCTCCACTGGCGACTACGGTTCCACGCCTAATTCCAGTAACGGAAACAACGGCCCGTTGCAGGTTGAATACTTTTCATCTGATCCGAGTGTGACGGGTGTTGGCGGGACCAGTCTGACTGTCAGCGGTAGTACAGGGCTGCGTACCAGTGAAACTGCGTGGAGCGGGAGCGGAGGCGGTGTCAGTAGCCATTTCAGTCGGCCCTCTTGGCAGACCGGCACGGGTGTGCCTGCGGGCAGTTATCGCTGCGTTCCAGACGTCGCGCTAACTGCGGACCCCAACACCGGAGCTTATGTTTACCTGAATGGCGGCGTCTATCAATATGGGGGCACGAGTTGGAGCACGCCAATGTGGGCGGGCTTATGTGCCATGGTCAACGAGGCGCGTGCCAACCTTGGCAAGGCACCACTCGGGCTGATAAATCCCAGTATCTATCCACTAGTAGGAAGTTCCAATTTCACCGATATTACCTCCGGTAGTAACTCGACTCCATACAGTAGTGGCCTGTATGCCACCAACACCGGTTATGACAACGTCACAGGCCTTGGTGTTCCTAATATGTCAGCTCTTGTGACCACTCTTTCAGCGCAGGCACCTGGCGTCCTCAGTTTTTCGCCGGGCAGCGGGGTTATCAACACGCAGGTGGTCATCAGTGGATATTATTTCAGCTCGGCCAGTGCGGTCAGTTTCAACGGAACGTCCGCCACATTTACCCTGAACTCGTCCTCCCAGATCACCGCCAACGTGCCGTCTGGTGCCACAACAGGGCCTATCAGTGTGACCACTCCCAACGGGACGGGGACCAGTTCGTCCAACTTCACGGTGACGCCCGGTTCGCCAGTCCCCTCGCTCTCCGGTTTTTCGCCTACTTATGGCCTTCCGGGTGCATCGGTCACGATTTCCGGACTTTATTTGACAGGCGCGACGGCGGTATCCTTCAATGGCACAGCGGCCTCATTCACGGTCAACTCAGATACCCAGATCACGGCCACTGTTCCGAGTGGGGCCGCCAGCGGAATCCTGTCGGTAACCACACCGGGCGGCACAGTGAGTTCTGCCTCGAGTTTTACGTTCCTAACTGGTTCAGGCGCGCCCACTATTACATCATTCACTCCCATATTCGGAAGAGTAGGCTCTACTGTGGTCATCACTGGAACGAACTACGTGGCCGTCACTGGTGTATTCTTCAACGGCACAACGGCCACGTTCACCGTCAATTCACCAACACAGATCACCGCGACTGTGCCCGCCGGGGTGACCACGGGAACTATTTCCGTCACGACATCAAACGGCACAGGGGCTAGCGCGAATTCGTTCACGGTCTATCCATCGAGTGTCGGGCCGGTGGTCATCAGTCAGGTTTATGGGGGGGGAGGCGCAAGCGGAGCCTCCTATACGAATGATTTTGTGGAAATCTACAACCGGAGTGCATTAGCCATCGATCTGACCGGTTATTCCCTGCAATATGCCGCCTACAACAGTTTGAACGGGACCTCTTGGACCACAATTCCATTAAGCTCTACGACGATCCAGCCGGGGAAATATTACCTGATTAAACTTGGATCTAGTGGCAGCAGCGGGACTTCGTTGCCGGCCGCCGATCTGACATACAATCTCAACATTAGTACTAACCACGGCAAGGTGGCGCTGGTGAATAACACCACAGCACTGACTGTTTCTAATCCTGCAAGCCTAACATCCGTAGTGGATCTTGTCGGATATGGATCAGGAACCAACGGATATGAAGGCAGTGGTCCTACGTCTAGCCTCGCTGCAAACACTGCAGCTATGCGCCAGGGCTACGGATCGACCGATGTGGGAAACAACTCGACCGACTTTACCACAGGTACTCCCAATCCCCGTAATTCCAGCAGCGCGGCGGCATTGCCGGATCTAACTTCATTGGTGTCCCATGGCGGTAATTTCACCCGCTCTGACACTGCGGACACATACACCATCACAGTCACAAACTCGGGCACCACCCCCACCAATGCTCCCGTTTCATTGACGGACACTTTACCTACAGGGTTGACCGCTACGGCGATCTCCGGCACTGGATGGACCTGTAATCTATCGAATCTCACCTGTACTCGCAGTGACAGTGTGGCGGCGGGGGCTAGTTATCCTTCCATTACACTTACCGTCAGTGTTGCTTCAAATGCGGGGTCGCCCCTTGTGAATTCCGCTATGGTGAGCGGCGGTGGGGAGAGTAATGTGTCTAATGATTCAGCAAGTGATTCGACCATCGTGAACCTGCCGACGGCCACGGTGACACTTGGTTCACTCACCCAGACATACGATGGATCATCCAAGTCGGTGAGTGTGACAACTGTTCCCTCTGGCCTATCATTTTCGGTGACTTACAATGGATCATCCACGGTGCCGACCAATGCGGGCAATTATGCGGTGGTGGCGACTGTGACGGATGCTAACTATCAGGGAAACGCAAGCGGCACTTTGGTGGTTTCCAAGGCCGCCGCTACGGTGACGCTTGGATCGCTCGCGCAAACCTACACCGGCAGTGCGCGTGTCGCAACAGCGACAACCAGTTCGAGTGGTTTGACAGTTACCTTTACCTACAATGGATCAGGCACTGCGCCGACGGCTGCGGGGAGTTACACAGTAGTGGGGACGATTAGCGACACAAACTATCAGGGAAGTTCGAGTGGCACGCTTGTTGTTTCCAAGGCCACAGCCACTGTGACGCTTGCGTCACTGGCTCAGACCTATGCCGGCAGTGCGCGTGTTGCGACGGCTACTACGACTCCGAGTGGTCTCGCAGTCAACTTTACTTACAACGGTTCCGGCACTGCGCCGACTGCAGTGGGGAGTTACACGGTAGTGGGGACGATTAGTGATACGAACTATCAAGGAAACTCGAGCGGGACGCTGGTTATTTCCAAGGCTACTGCCACTGTGACGCTTGGTTCGCTGGCTCAAACCTACACGGGAAGCACATGCTTCGCGACAGCGAGTACAAATCCGAGTGGTTTGACGGTCAATTTCACCTACAACGGCTCTGGGACCGCTCCATCCAATGCGGGGAGTTACGCGGTGGTGGGAACTATAAATGACACGAACTACCAAGGAAGCTCGACCGGTACGCTGGTTGTTTCGAAGGCCACAGCCACAGTGATGCTTGGCTCGCTTACACAAACGTACGACGGTGGAACGAAATCTGCTACTGCCACGACAAGTCCAAGTGGCCTGACTGTCAACTTCACCTACAACGGTTCTGGCACTGTGCCAACCAACGCAGGTAGTTATGGGGTAGTTGGAACCATCAGTGATACGAACTACCAAGGAAGCGCGAGTGATACACTGCTTGTCACTAAGGCCACGGCCACCGTGACGCTTGGCTCGCTTACTCAAACGTATGACGGTGGAGCGAAATCCGCTACAGCTACGACAAGTCCAAGTGGCCTGACTGTCAACTTCACCTACAACGGTTCTGGCAGTGTCCCAACCAACGCGGGTAGTTATGCGGTAGTGGGAACCATCAGTGATACGAACTACCAGGGAAGCGCGAGTGATACACTGCTTGTCTCTAAGGCCACGGCCACTGTGACGCTAGAGTCTCTTGCGCAAACGTATGACAGCGGCGCAAAATTCGCGACAGCTACGACCAATCCTGGAAGTCTGACTGTCAACTTCACCTATAACGGATCAGGCTCAGAGCCAGTTGCTGCGGGGAATTACACAGTGGTTGGAACCATCAGTGACACCAATTATCAGGGCTCGGCCACCGGGACGCTGGTTGTTGCCAAGGGGGCAGCAGTCATTACATTGGGTGCGCTCGCGCAGACCTACGATGGAGGGGTGAAATCCGCGACTGCAACAACAAATCCAGGTAGCCTGACTGTCACGTTCACCTACGACGGTTCAAGTGACGTGCCTGTCAACTCCGGAAGTTATGCTGTGGCGGCCACGATAGTTGACACGAACTATCAGGGCTCGGCCAGTGGTACGCTGGTGGTTTCCAAGGCCGCAGCCACAGTCACGCTGGGCTCACTCGTCTGGTATTACGATGGCAGCGCCAAATCCGCAACCGCAACCACGACGCCTGTCGGGTTGACAGTCGACCTGACTTATGGCGGTTCTCCCGTTGCGCCGTCTGCCTTGGGAACTTATGCAGTGGTGGGGACGGTCAATGACATGAACTATCAGGGTGCTTCGAGCGCTACACTGCAGATTTACGGTGAAACGATCAGTGCATGGCGCGCACGCTTGTTTACCACCAATGAGATCGCTTCGGGTGCCGCAGATGACAATGCGGATCCGGCGGGCGATGGTATGACCAATCTGGCGAAATACGCGCTTGGAATAGACCCGCATGCATGGACAGCACAGCCTTCTTCTGTGCGAGGGTCGGACGGTCTTTCTGTCACCTTCACCCGTCCGAAAAACCTTCCGGATGTCGTGTATGCTGCGGAGTCGTCTGATGACATGGTTCACTGGTCACCAGTGGCGCTCCAGTTGATGACGGACGGCCCCACACAAACCATGCGTGCGATCGATCCGCTCACGTCGGGCAACACGGCGCAGCGTTTCATCCGCCTGGTTTTCACACGTTGATCTGCGGGCCTGACATTGTGTGGTTGACGGCTTGCCAGAGCGCCAATCGTGCTGCAACATAAGCGCAAGCATTCATGGCCAGTCCTGATTCACTAGACGTTCGCGACAGTGCCCCATGGGACGCAAGGCGTGTGCCGTCAGGCAAACACCTCTTGAGCCGTATACTCTCATGGTCTGTGGCGGTGTTTCTTGTATTCCTTATCGCATGGGGGTTGTGGCCTAGACCTATCCACGTTGAAACCGGATTGGTCGCCCGCTCACCGCTTACAGTGCATGTTTCAGAAGAAGGCAAAACCCGCGTGCGTAACCGCTATGTTGTGGCCGCGCCAGTGGCCGGGAAAATGCGCCGCGTGCTGCTCAAGGCCGGAGATCCCGTGGAAGTGGGCAAAACCGTCCTAACTGTGATTGAACCGACAGCTCCTCCATTGCTGGACCCGCGCGCAAGGGCGCAGGCGGAGGCGGTGGTTTGCATGCAGGAGGCGTCCCGTCGGCAGGCGGCTGAATCCCTTGATGCACGGCGCACCTCGCTAAAACTGGCTGAGGATAACCGCACCCGCATGCGGAGTGTTAGGAAGGAAGGGTCGCTGTCCGAGTCCGATCGCGATGCTGCGGAGGCTGATGCCTCGGTCAAGGCTGCCGAAGTCCGTGCAGCGGAGTTCGCCTTGCGGGTGATTGATTATGAACTGGCGCAGGCCCGCTCCGCACTGGAACGCCCTGAGGGTGTGTTCCCTGACAATCTGTTGGAGATCAAGTCCCCGGTGCCCGGCCGTGTGCTTAATGTCAGGCAGGAGAGCGAGACCGTCGTTGCTCCCGGCACACCGATTTTGGAGATCGGAGATCCTGCTGACATCGAGATCGAGGCTGAGATTCTTTCCCGGGACGCTGTAGTCATTCATCCGGGGGACTCTACGGTGATCGAGCAATGGGGTGGGGATGCCCCGCTCAAGGCGCGCGTCCGGCGTGTCGAACCCGCAGCGTTCACCAAAATCTCCGCGCTAGGCGTGGAGGAACAGCGGGTCATTGTGCTGTGTGATCTGGTGGACCCACCGGAGGCAGCAAAGGCCTTGGGGGACCGCTACCGTGTGGAGGTCCGCATTGCCGTCTGGCATGCCGATGACGTACTGGCTGTGCCTTCAGGTGCTCTTTTTCGCGAGGGTAATGTATGGAAAACCTTTGTCTGTCAGCATGGAGTAGCGCGCCTTGCCTCTCTAGATGCCGGACGTTCTGATGGTAGGCTAACCGAGGTGGTATCAGGCCTCGTGGCAGGGGATAAGGTGCTGCTGCACCCGCCTGATACGGTGAGAGATGGATCTTCCATTAGTGAAAGTTCCTCCAAGCCCTGATGTAAGAATAATCTTGCGTTTCCCGTGAACTTCCGCCTGCTCTACCTGTTTCTCAAGGACTGAGCGGAGGTCGTCGGGTTTCCCTTGAGAAACTGGCCCGTGTTGAACCACAGAACCCGTGGTGGCAATATTCCCGGGTTCCTGCAACCATGCGGGCAATCAAGGTTTTCTGCTCGCAAGCTGGGAGTTTTGTTTCAGTCAACACGGCGGAATATGCATTTTTTGTCATTGTCGACAGGGGGTGCCTATAATATTAAAGTATACATTCTAACGCGAACTGAAATCCTCATGTCCTCTTCAGCAAAGGTGATTCGTTTCTGTAATAAATCCGCCGTAAAATCATTGATGGGTCGGGGAAAATAAATGTACAGACATTTAGTGGATGAAACGTGTGCTCAGAGATAATCCGCTGGAAGCCATGAATACACGACGGCGTTGTAGGTTTCTGCCCAGGTGTTGGGCCTTGACCGGTAATGCCGGGGAACGTGGCTTCGCCTTGGTGATCACTTTGAGTCTGATGATTCTCCTGATTCTTCTGGCTGTGAGTCTGTTGGGGCTTTCCTCGATCGCTTTGCGAACGTCAGCCGCAAGTATGGATCAGGCGACCGCTCGCGCCAACGCCCGCCTTGCGTTACAAATTGCCATCGGCGCATTACAAAAAGCCGCGGGTCCAGACCAGCGGGTCACCGCGACGGCTGATATTTTTGGTAATGGTGCTACGAACCCAACTGACCCCAGCAAAAACAAGTGGACTGGGGCATGGGATGTCACTCAGGCCGACACCAATCCCGATAGCGTGACCACTCCAGTATGGTTGGTTTCCGGGGCGTCCACTCCGTCCAACACCGGAGCCGCTCCCACCGCCTCCGACATTTCCGCCGTCTGCCTGGTGGGAGCGGGCAGCACAGACACCTCAGTACCGGGAAACCAGATTATCGTGCCTTTACAGACTATTAATTCCCAAGGGGGCACGAATCCCGACGGCGCATACGGCTGGTGGATAGGCGATGAGGGGGTGAAGGCTCGCGTTAACCTGAGCGACCCGAATTTTGACCTCATGACAAAACAGGAGTGGCTCAATCGCCAAGCTGCCCCGGGAGTCTCTGCGATCAACAAGTTGACTGGGCTTGAGGCAGTGACCGTGGATACAACGCTCAACAAGGCGATGGCCAAGGGGCTTAGTAACTCGGAGTTGCAGTTGGTATCTAATAATATTACGCCATCCTTGCTCAGGTTACTCTTTCATGATGCTGGCACATACTCCCAAGGCATAAACGCAAATATTCGGGAGGGAGGGTTAAAGCGCGATTTGAGCCGTGAGCTCTATGACGCGACGCCCGCAGTAAACGGGAAAGTATACACGGATGCGGGCGGTAACGGGCCTGACTGGGATATAGTTCGGTCTTGGGCGCAGGATCTAAAGGTGGACACCACAAAAAACTTTCCCACTGCCCCGTTCGTCAGGCCGCACCGTGAGTCCAACCAATTCCCCAATGACTCTATAAAAAAGATAGCCCAACACGGGGTGGGGCCTATCATTTCCCGCTGGGGCATGGAATGGTGGGTACGCATGGAGAGGGCCTCTGGTGATAGTGCTGCGCCGGGGAGCACCTATACCGTAGGCGTTGGTCTACGTCCCATCCTGCAACTGACCAATCCCTATAACGTGCGCCTGCCTCAGACTGCTTATCGGCTTTCTTTCAACAATGGCTTCGATCTTCCCAACGCTGAGGCAGGTTATGACGGCGATGGCAGCGGTTTCCGCTGGCAGGTGGGTACGAAAATCATCGAATTACCATATTCCTATCTCCTCGGGCTGCCAGAGAGCTCTCCGTTTCTTTACGGGATGGGCATGCAGTATCCTATCCGTCCGTGGTTCCATTTCACCACTCCACCTGTTTCTATCGAACCGGGGCAAACCCTGGTTTTCACGCCCAAGACCAACAACTGGTGGGGCACGCTATATACGGATAGGTTCAATCCTCTAGACCTTGGATTGAATTCAAGTGAGGGGAGCGCGGGTAAGGGAGTGCTGCGCCTTAACTGCAAGAATGATGATCCATCCAAAACTGTCACTTACGAAGAACTTCACCCTTTGAATAGTGCCCCCATAAGCCCTTTCCGCTTCGGGGAAAACGTGGGGCTTAATAATGGTGTCTGGCCACTTATAACCGACAATACAAGGGGCGGCAGAAACCATGTGATCCAATTGGAGATCCATAATTCCAATGATACCCCTACATCACTCCTGCCCGATCTGGGAGACGTTATTTCGCGCATCGAAAGGCGAGGCATGGGAAAATTTGAAGCGACATCATGGGCATACAATGAGGCGCAAAACTGGGTAGGAACTAACGACCCGATGGGTAGACGAGTGTTCGTTTTTGACTACGTTCTCGGTAACGCTTTGCCTACGTATACAGAAACCGGAGCTGTGCCAGCTTGCTGGTGCAGGGATTACAACCTGAGGTTTCACTACCCATGCACAGCGGATGGCAGGCCGATGGTTAATGGAAACTCCGAAGGTGCCAACGGTGACCCGTGGCGTGATACCGGCCTTTGGGCTCTCACCGAAGGTGAGCCTGACTGGCACTCTGAGATCAAGCCTATGGAAACAGGTCAAGACACCCATGCGGTTTTCTGGGGCAATGCCAGGTTAAATTCGGACGGTGCCCAGGCGAGGATTGTGCTCTATGATCTTCCCTGTGGGGAAATCCTGTCTCCCGGCCAGTTGCAGCATGTCAACCTCGGAGGGCGCGATCGGCCATGGCTATATCCGCTGGGCACAAATGATTTCTCAGTCATGAGAAACAGGGGAGCGGTACCGGGAGTGGACCCGGGCAGGCCTGGAGGCGCAGCCGTCACCCAGCCCACCTATATCGTTGGTAACTCATACAGCGACAAGGCGGTGCCCATTGGCGACTTGCAGCACGATTGGAGCTGGGTGGCCAACCGCGAAATCTGGGATCGATGGTTTGTTTCAGGCATTCCCGGCGATGCGTCTCCAGGCGGTGCGTTGTCACAGACTCAGTTGTCCAACGGCGAATTGCGCAATCCGCGCATGAAGCCGCTACCGGGTGCAGTAGTGGCGGATGTCCAAAACATCGACAAGGCCGCCTCGAAGCTGTTGGTTCAGGGCATGTTCAACCTGAACTCCACCTCCGTGGAGGCATGGAAATCGCTGTTAGGAAGTGCCGCCAATGGCGCGTCTGTGGTCGCAGCGCCAGCGTCAGACGGAACTGCTGGAAGCACCACCACATACGACCCGGTATCGGGCAGGGATCCTCTGGCCCGTTACGCCCGCACGCTCATCACCAACCATGTCATGCCTATCGATACCACAGTGGGCAATGACTCCCGTTGGAGCGGACCGGTCCAGTTGAGCGATAAGCAGTTGACCGACCTTGCCGCTGGCGTCGTGCAGCGTATCAAGAACCAGACCGCTTTCATGAACCGCCCGTTTGCCAGTCTATCGGAATTCATCAACCGGCCTGCCGACAAGGATCTAGGGCTGCTTCAGGAAACCTTCGACCAGAAAGTCATTCCGGATGGGACGCCGGGAGGCAGACCTCTTTCGGATGGACGGCTCAACGGGAACAATGGCAAGGGATTCCTCGATGAGTTCCACTATCACACGAGCGGCCCCGGAACACCGGTCACGTCCATGGAACCCCAAGGTGCGCCTGGAGCATTGCGCCAGGGGGATTTCCTGCAGGCCGTGGGATCCTTTATCAACGTGCGCTCGGACACCTTCCGGATCCGTGCCTACGGAGAGAAACGCAGCGGCTCGGGAGCCAACACGGTTGTCACCGCCCGTGCGTGGTGTGAGGTGATAGTCCAGCGTTTGCCCGACTACATTGATCCCGCCGATGCACCGGAAAAGCAGGCGGCCTCGCTAACCAGCCAGCAAAACCGCACGTTCGGCCGCCGTTTCGTGATCCAATCCTTCCGCTGGCTAGATCCTTCCGAAATATGACACTATTTTCAAAACTCGCCTTCATTGCAGCCTGCGTCCTAACGTTTTCTTGTTCCATGCTTTCCGCGCAAGCTCCTGCTGCTTCCCGGGGTTCTGGAAAGCAGAAGGAAAAGCCCACCTTGTTTTTCGAGGTGGTTTACTGGGGTTCGTGGATGGACCGTCCGCTCAAATTCAAGAGTGAGGGCAAGCTCAAGGCCATCTCGCTGCAAGCTGGTAATGTGAGCGGTTACATTTATACCGGTCCTTCCCCCATCGTTTTCTACCGTGAGGAGGAAATGGACGAGAAAACCAAGGAACTAAAGCCCATCCCCATCCTTTCGATCCCCTTTGAAGTGAACCACAAGCGTGCCGCCATTCTGATCACTCCGGGCAAGGATAAAAAACTAACGGCGCAGATGATACCAATGACCCCGGAAGGTTTTCCTCCGGACAAGATCTACTTCTCCAACGCCTCCGGCAAGCCCCTCCGCTGCAAGATGGCCGACTACGCGTGGGAAATGACGGAGAACGAGAAAAAAACCCTGTCCATCCCTGTGGATAATCCCAAGGTCTATGTTACTGCGGAAGTTGAGTGGCAGGGGTCATGGCAGATGACGTTCTGCGAATCCTTCCCCCCGCAAAAGGGTGAACGCCGATTGTATTATTTTTACACCCCGGCGGGATCGACCGGCGTGTTGGCCAAGGAGGCGGTGATTCCTCCGGACACAAACCGTTTTGACGAAAAAGGCCGCCCTATCGAGTCTGCTTCAGCGGATCCGAATCAGAAGCCCGTGGATCCGAGGGGAGGCACACAGACTTACACGCCAAATCCTTGAGCCCCGAGTCCTGCCCATCCCTCCAACAGTCTCATTTTGGAAATAACGATTTAAAATCATTATAAATCATTGATAATCAATGATATGGAATAATCCATTGCTTGGTGCACCGCTTCATTTCATAGCCCCTCTACCGCATTTCTCATAATAACGTGTTTTAGCAGAAATATGCGTAAAAACGCATTAAATGGGTGATGAATTTGCATTTTTCCCTGTATCTATAAGGGTTGCCAGAAGAAATTACCCCCTGCATGGACGCTCATAAGTCGGGTCCCATTGGATAAGATGGGAAGCAATCATATCATGGTGAAAATACCGGGCACTATGAATGTCCATCCAGAACATCCTCGGCTGAAGCAACGCCGGAACCGGAGTTTCCTTGCCGGAATCAGAATTCTCTTTCCGCGCGGCGGAAAAATTCCCAACCCCCAACAATCCCGTTTCGGCCTTAACTTCTGGCAGTCAGTATATGCGCAAAGCCGAATTTTTTAATTCAATATCCAAGGGGTGCGTGTATAGGCTCCACACATGCCAAGCGCACTCGGCGATTATTGTGAAAAAGATTAAAGACCCTTCTGAAGCCTAATTCAAATTTCTAACCTTACTTCCCAAGTGCCAACCGATGCCCTCCGTGCCGCCGTCCGTGATGTGGTGGATTTTCCAAAACCCGGCATCATCTTCAAGGACATCACGCCTATCCTTTCAAACGGGAAACTCTTCCGCCAGTCCATCTCCCTGCTCTGTGAAACCACAGGCGGAGTGAAGATCGACAAGGTCGTTGGCATTGATGCCCGCGGGTTCATCTTCGCCGCCGCCGTGGCCGACCGCCTCGGTGCGGGTTTTATACCCGTTAGAAAGAAGGGTAAACTACCGTGGGAAACCCGCCAGACCGCCTATTCGCTCGAATATGGGGAGGCTATCGTGGAAATCCACGAGGACGCCGTTAACCCCGGGGAAAACATCCTACTGGTGGATGACCTGCTGGCTACAGGTGGCACCGCAGCAGCAGCAGTCAAGCTGCTCGATGAACTCGGTGCCAACCTCATGGGTATCTCTGTCCTCATCGAGCTGGCCTTTCTCCAGGGGCGCGACAAGCTTCTCCCGCACCCCGTCCACGCGATTATTACTTACTAGCATCCACTTCTTCCGGTATTTCAGCACTCCAATCCCATGTCCTGGCAAATCTATCAAAAATCCCTGCTCCGTTATCCGCAACTCGGTTTTTCACTTGATCTTTCCCTGATGGAGATCGGGGAGGATTTCATCACTCGGATGGAGCCGAAGATTCAAAAGGCCTTTGCGGACATGCAAGCTCTCGAAGCCGGAGCCATAGCCAATCCTGATGAGGGCCGCATGGTCGGCCACTACTGGTTGCGCAATCCTTCGCTGGCTCCCACTCCTGAGCTCCAAAAGGCGATCACAGGCCCTCTCGCCGCTCTCAAGGCATTCGCGGCAAAAGTCCATGACGGTGCGATTATTCCGCCCGCCGGAGGCACGTTCCAGCAGATCCTGCTCATTGGTATCGGCGGTTCGGCGTTGGGCCCGCAACTTGTCGCTGAGGCCTTAGGCCAGAAGGCAAGGCTTCCCATTTTCTTCTTTGATAACACCGATCCTGCCGGCATGGACGCCGTGATCGCAAAACTTGAAGCTTCCAGCGGATTGGCTAAAACCTTGGTGCTAGTCATCTCCAAGTCCGGTGGTACCCCGGAAACCCGCAACGGTATGCTTGAGGCTAAGGCCGCATGGGAGGCTGCGGGGCTCGATTTCGGGAAACAGGCGGTCGCTGTCACGGGTCAGGGTTCCAAGCTCGATCAATTCGCCGACCAGCATCAGTTCATTGCTCGCTTCCCTATGGAGGACTGGGTTGGAGGCCGCACGTCTGTGCTCTCCACCGTCGGGTTGGTGCCCGCAGCCCTGCAGGGGATTGATGTTGATTATTTGCTAGAAGGAGCGGCCGCAATGGATACGCTAACCCGCAAGTCCGACACCGCCAACAACGCCTCCATGCTGCTCGCGCTCGCATGGCACCACGCAACCAATGGAAAAGGTGAAAAGGACATGGTGGTCTTGCCTTACAAGGATTCCCTCGTGTTGTTCTCGAAGTATCTCCAGCAGCTTGTCATGGAATCACTGGGCAAGCACCTTGATCTCGATGGCAAGGTGGTGGACCAGGGACTTGCGGTGTATGGCAATAAGGGTTCCACCGATCAGCACGCGTACATCCAACAACTCCGCGATGGCGTGAACAATTTCTTCGCCTGTTTCATCGAGGTCCGCAAGGGCCGCGATGGAAAGAGTATTGAGGTGGATCCAGGCACCACCAGCGCGGATTATCTGCAGGGTTTTTTCCGCGGCACGCGCAAGGCATTGACTGGGGCTGGTCGCATCTCCCTAACAATTTCAGTTCCGGAGGTCACGCCGTTCCAGCTTGGCTTGCTCATCGCACTATTCGAGCGCGCGGTTTCCTTCTATGCCTCACTGGTCAACATCAACGCCTATCACCAACCGGGCGTGGAAGCAGGCAAAAAGGCCGCTGGTGTTTTTCTGGAAACACTCAACTCCGTACGCCTGAATTTAATAACAGAGGCCAGGAATGCCGACCAGATTGCTGCTGCCACCGGGGCCGATCCTGAGGATGTCTATCACTGCCTTACTCACCTCGCCGCCAACGACCAGGCTCGTGTTGTTCTTGGAGCCACTCCTGCGGACGACGCCTTTTGCCTTTGCAATGGCGGTTTGTGATTATTGTGCTACATTTCCCCTTCGCCGACGAGCATCCTTCTTCGCTCACTGTGAGCCATGCAGGATAGGATGGCCGCCATCAGATGAATCCCTTGCCCACACCGCCCGAGCACCTCATCAAGGCCTACCGCAGCTACGGGCAGTGGTTGCGGGAGAAGTTCGTTGGCAAGCGGGTTTTCAAAGTGATTGTGGATGCGGGGTTTACCTGCCCAAATCGCGATGGCAGCAAGGGATATGGCGGTTGCACCTATTGCAACGTGGATTCCTTCACGCCGTCCCTGCCCAGATCGCTCGACGAGATCCGCGAACAAGTCCTGCAGGGCATCACCCGTGCCCGCAAGCACTATCGGGCGGAAAAATTCATCATTTACTTTCAACCTAATACCAATACCCATGCTCCGGTCGCATGGCTGCGCGCGCTCTATGACGAGACGCTTGCCGTGAGCCCGGAGGATGTGGTGGGTTTGTCCGTCGGCACCCGCCCGGATTGCCTGGATGCGGAGAAAATCGAGCTACTCGAAAGTTATTCCGACCGCCTGGAAGTGGACCTTGAGCTCGGCATGGAATCTATCCACGAGGAAACCCTGGAACGCATCAATCGAGGCTGCTCACACAGCGAGCTTGTGAATGTGCTAGAGTCGTTGGATCACACTCCACTCAACATCTGCCTTCACACGATCTTCGGCTTTCCTTGGGAAACGCGGGAAATGATGTTGGCGCAGGCCAGAGAGATTAACCGTTTCCCGCAGGTGCGTTTTGTGAAACTCCACCACCTGCACATCGTCAGGGGGTCCATTCTCGCTGCCCGCTATCAGAAGGAACCGTTCCCGCTTTTTGACCTCCCTGGATACGCAGACTTCCTCTGCGAATTCCTACCGCTGCTGCGCCCGGACATTGTTATCCAGCGCCTCTTCGGTCTATCAGACAGGAGCCTGCTGATCGCCCCGGACTGGGTGATCTCAAAGTCTGCCACCCAGACTTACCTGCACCGTGAATTGGAACGCAGGGGGGTCGTCCAAGGAAGTCAGTGGGATCAATGAACATTTGGCCTTCAGCTAGCATGAAGAAATGAACGGGCATTTTACTGCCGGTTGAAATTTCAGGTTTTCAATCCGGTTTTCCCGGGCTTGAATACCCGTCCAACCATGAGCCATCCCACTTTTCGTCTCGCCATTGCAGCCGATCACGGCGCGTTTGAACTCAAAAACGCCGTCGTGGCCCACTTGAAAGCCGCTGGCCATGACGTTTGTGACTTTGGCACCCACACCACGGGGCCATCGGATTATTCGGACTATGCGAACGTAGTCGCCCGTAACGTGGCAGACGGCACCTTTGATTTCGGCATTCTTGCCTGCACCTCTGGAGTGGGAATGAGCATGGCGGCGAACCGTCACCGTCATGTCCGTGCGGCCAGCGCCCGCTCCGTGGAGGAGGCTGCCACGATCCGCCACCACAATAATGCCAATGTGCTCTGTCTGGGTGGCCATTTCACAGATGTGCCCACCGCTATTGCCATGGCAGACGTTTTCCTGGCCACAGCCTTTGAAGGTGGACGCCACGAGACCCGCGTCTGCAAGGCCTCCGGCAGCCGCATCGAGCAGACCGATCCCGCAGTCTACGCCGCCATCACTGCGGAGGAACAACGCCAGCGCCACAATATCGAGTTGATCGCTTCGGAAAATTTCGCCTCACCAGCCGTTATGGAGGCGCAGGGGTCGGTGCTGACCAACAAGTATGCCGAAGGGTACCCCGGCAAGCGCTGGTATGGCGGCTGCGAAAACGTCGATGTCGTCGAACAACTAGCCATCGATCGTGCCAAGGAACTGTTCGGCGCAGAACACGCTAACGTTCAGCCGCATTCCGGCTCGCAGGCAAACACGGCGGTGTATTTCTCCGTTCTCCAGCCCGGAGACAGAATCTTCACCATGGATCTCGCCCATGGCGGGCACCTCACTCACGGCCACAAGGCGAATTTCTCTGGCCGGTTCTATGAGGTCACACACTATGGTGTTTCACCCGAGGATGAGCGCATCGATTACGATGAGTTGGAAAAAACTGCTAGGGAGCTGAAGCCCGCACTCATCACTGTGGGTGCCTCCGCCTATCCCCGCATCATTGATTTCGAGCGCATGGGCAAGCTCGCCCGTGAGATCGGTGCCTATCTGTTTGTGGACATGGCTCACATTGCCGGACTTGTCGCCGCTGGCCTCCACCCGAATCCCGTGCCGCACGCCGATTTCGTCACCACCACCACTCACAAGTCCCTGCGGGGGCCGCGTGGGGGACTCATTCTGTGCAAAGAGGCGCTGGCAAAAAAAATCGATTCCCAGGTGTTTCCCGGTATTCAGGGCGGCCCGCTGATGCACGTCATCGCTGCCAAGGCTGTTTGCTTGGGTGAGGCTCTCAAGCCGGAGTTCCGCGAATACTCAGCGCAGATCGTTAGAAATGCCCAGGCCATCGCCGCGCGCCTGACGCAGCACGGTTACCGTATTGTTTCTGGCGGCACGGACAATCACCTCATGCTGGTCGATCTCAGGCCGAAGGGTCTCAACGGCGCGGATGCTTCCCACGCCCTCGATGAAGCGGGTATTACCGTCAATAAAAACGGCATCCCCTTCGATACCGGCAGCCCGATGAAGCCCAGCGGCATTCGCATCGGCACGCCTGCTGTCACCACCCGCGGCATGAAAGAGGCCGATGTCGAACAAGTGGCGGACTTCATCCACGAAGCGCTATCAGACCACACCAATACCGCAAAACTCCGCAAGCTGCGTGAGCGCGTCTTCATCTTCAACCGCGCATTCCCTATGCCGTGGTGAGAAGCTGAGCGCTGGCTGTCCGTGACTTCCAGCGCTCCTAGCAGTCCTCAAGAATCTCACTCCAATCTCAAGCAAGAGCTAACAGCTTTGCCTTGAGTTGATCCTTGGTGACTCCAGCGCCCACTATCTGATCCTTGGCCTCGCCGTTCTTGAAGAACAACAGCAAGGGAATCGAGCGCACGTTGTATTTCGCGGCCAGTTCGCGGGCTTCATCCACATTGACTTTGCCGATTTTTGCCTGTCCATCCAGCTCGGTGGCCAGTTGGTCCAGCACAGGGCTGATCATCTTGCAGGGGCCGCACCACTCTGCCCAGAAGTCCACGAGAACGGGCACGTTTGAGTTGATGACTTCGGCTTGGAAATTTGCGTCGGTAAGATTCAGTGACATGGTTAAAGGAGTTTGCAGAGGAATGATGAAACGTCAAGAGCCGCCCTGTGAAGTTCACAAGACGGCTCTTGGATGAAATAAGGTCGCGCTCGCTCCTCAGATTGGGAGGGCTCCGGCGGAATAAGCCAGATAGACTACTACGGCGGCGAGCAAGGTGTTGATGATGGGCCAGGCCATGATGTTGAATGGGTTAAGGTGGGATTATTCGAAGATTCGGGTCCAGTCGTTGTAGCGGGTATCGGTATCCTTTTCTGCATCGCACTTGATCCACACCTGCGAGATTAGCAACTGGCTGATGATCAAGGCGAGGGCAGCGGCGAGGCCGACTCCGGAAAGGATCTTATACAACCCGGCGTGGGGTTCCACTTCCTCCACTTCTTCTTCCTCCAGAAGAGCAGCTTGTGAAGGAGCAGACGGGAAGGCTGTGCCTAGCGGTTGTGTGGGAACCTGGAGTTGGACAGTGGCCTTCGGGAGTGTCGGGTTGCCACCGGGTCTGAGAGGAGCCGTTCCTGGGGAGGTGGCTAGACGGATGGTGGGTGCGGGTGCCGCAGGACCGGCTGGGCCTGCCGTACGCAGTGCGATGGTCGGCGCCGGAGCGGTGGGTCGTGGCGGCGCCATTGGTGACACGGTAGGGGTCGGCGGCGCTCCACCGGGCACGGGCGGACGCACGGGCGGTGCCATCGGCACTGTGGCGCTTGGCACGGCTGGCGGTGCGTCGGCAGCCTTCAAGGTAACGCGGACAGTCTCCTTTTTAAGGGGCACGCTGGACGTTTGTTTGGATGGGAGAGGTGGTTGATTTTCGTTTTCGCTCATGCGCGCACGGGGTTTAAAAATTCTTACAGGCGGAGTAAGACAATCTGCCCCCCCTGTGTCAAACCCTCAACATCGGATTTTTCTCTTTTTTTTGATGTTCTTTGCCCGGGGGCGTGATTCGTATATCGGCAGAAGCCATGCCCTCCGAAAAGACCGCCATTACCCCCACTCGCACCGAGGATTTTCCAGAGTGGTACCAACAAGTCATTAAAGCCGCAGATCTCGCGGAAAACTCGGAAACCCGAGGGTGCATGGTCATCAAGCCTTGGGGCTACGGCATTTGGGAACTCATCCAGCAGCAGCTCGACCGGAAATTCAAAGCTACCGGCCATCAGAACGCCTATTTCCCGCTGCTCATCCCGCTATCATACCTGGAAAAGGAGGCTGAACACGCCGAGGGCTTCGCCACGGAGTGCGCCGTCGTCACGCATCACCGTCTGGAATCTGTAAAGGATCCGGTCACGGGAAAAACCAAGATGATCCCTACAGGGGAGCTCGCAGAGCCTTACGTCATTCGCCCGACATCGGAAACCATCATTGGGGCAGCCTTCGCGCGTTGGATCGAGTCCTACCGAGATCTTCCGCTGCTCATCAACCAGTGGGCCAATGTGATGCGTTGGGAAATGCGCCCGCGTTTGTTCCTGCGTACCGCCGAGTTCCTTTGGCAGGAAGGTCACACGGCCCACGAGACCAGGGACGAGGCTATCGTTGAAACCCGGCTGATGCACGGCATCTATGAGGGGTTCCTCCGCGACCACCTTGCCATTCCTGTTATCCCGGGTGAGAAAACCGAAAACGAGCGTTTTCCCGGTGCGGATATGACTCTAACTGTCGAGGCCATGGTGCAGGATAAGAAAGCCATTCAGGCCGGCACATCACACTACCTCGGCCAGAATTTTTCTAAAGCTCAGAACATCGCCTTCACCGGGCGGGATGGGACAGTCCAGCATGCCCATACCACTTCCTGGGGCGTGTCCACCCGTCTGATCGGTACACTGATCATGGCTCATGCTGATGATGATGGCTTGGTCCTCCCACCCCGCGTGGCTACCCAACAGATAGTGATTCTTCCTATCACTCCCAAGGATGACACGCGTGAGGCTGTCATCGCTGCTTGTCATGCCTTGGCGGAAACTCTTCGTCATCAGGAATATTGCGGTGAGCCGCTCCGTGTCCATGTGGATACCCGCGACCTCAGTGGCGGTGTGAAAAAATGGGAGTGGATCAAAAAAGGCGTGCCTGTGCGTGTCGAGATTGGCCCGCGTGACATTGAGACCCGTAAGGTCTGCGTTCAGCGCCGTGACCATGTGATCTCGGCCAAGGATTTTCCGGTGAAGGAAGACTTCATCCGCAGGGTTTCCGAAATGCTGGCGGAAATCCACCAGAATTTGCTAGAGAGTGCCACTGCCTTTCGCGATGCTAACATCATTCCCTGCGATTCATTGGAAGCTTTCCACGCCCATTGGGCGCAGGACACTCCCGGCTGGCTTTACACCCCGTGGGCCGGTACCCGGGAGCAGGAGGACGAGCTCTCCAAGCAGCACAAGATCACCATCCGTTGCCTGCCCATTGCCACCGCATCCTTGTCTCAGGATCTCGTCACGGGATCTGGCAATAGATGTTTCCTAACTGGTAAGGAAACCGCCACTCGTGCCATCTGGGGCAGGAGTTACTGAGCGGGCTGGTTTTATCTAAATCGATTGTCGGAAGGCCGGAGCACAGGAACTCCGTGCCCGTCTGATCCGTCTGGTCCGCGTCCCAAGGTATAACGCCCCAATAATTTCACTTGCCTTTAAATAAGCGCGTGCTTAAATAAGCCCTGCCATGTCCGACCCACTCCAAAACTGCCAGCATGTGGTGGAGATCTACAAGTGCTTGTGTGATCTAAACCGCTTGCGGATTCTCAATCTCCTTTCCGCCGGTCCCCAGTGTGTCTGCCATATCGAGGGAGTGCTGGGTATAGGATCAGTGCGCACTTCGCAGCAGCTCTCTTACCTGCGCCGCCACGGTTTGGTGGAGGTGGAGATTCGCGGCACCTGGCGGATCTACTCGCTTGCGGACAAGCCTTCCACCGAGCTCTCGGCCAATCTCGCCTGCTTGCAGGACTGCGTCTTCGAAAATCCTGTTTTCCGTGAGGACTTGAAGCGCCTCAAAGCCATTACCCGCAAGATGTGCGGCCCCGGCCCAGCCTGATTTCCTAACTATCCATGAAAAAGTCGCATGCTCCCACCGTCCTCATCCTTTGCACTGGCAACTCTTGCCGCAGCCACATGGCAGAAGGAATACTCCAGCAAGCAGCAGGGGGACTTCTCGATGTCCAAAGCGCCGGCTCGAAACCCGCAGGATACGTCCATCCGCTAGCCATCAAGGCCTTGGCCGAGATTGGCATCGATATTTCCGCCAACCGCAGCAAGCACATGGACGAGTTTCTCCAACAAGATGTGGAGACAGTCATTACTGTCTGTGGCAATGCCGATCAAGCCTGCCCGATGTTCCCCGGCCAGGTGAACCGTTACCATTGGGGCTTTGACGATCCCGCTCATGCCCAGGGCGATGAGGAGCAGCAAATGCAGGTTTTCCGCCGTGTGCGCGACGAGATCCGTGGCGTGTTCGGAGCCTACGCTGCTGGTCGGCTTGATGAGGCGAAGCGTTCCTGAAATTCACATACCATCATGAAAACCATCACTGTGTTCGATAAACCAATGTGTTGCAGCAGCGGTGCCTGTGGTCCTTCCGTGGACCCGGCCCTGGCCCGTTTCGCGGATGACCTGCGCTGGCTTGCCGGTCAAGGTATCCAATTACAGCGCCACAACCCGGCGCAAGACGCCACCGCCTTCATGAATGATCCTGTTATCCGCGAGGCGATGAAGGGGGGCGGAGAAGCGGTGCTTCCCGTCATCGTCGTCGATGGTGAGGAGAGATCCCGCCAGCGCTATCCGGAGCGCAACGAACTGGCTGCGTGGGTCGGCCTGCCTCTTGTTTCTGACCCTGCATCTTCAACCGAAGGCACCTGCTGTGGAAATACCGGCTGTTGCTGACCCAGCGTTCGTTTCCGCTCCGCGCAGGAACATCTTCTTCACGGGCAAGGGAGGCGTGGGTAAGACGACTTGTGCCTGTGCTACAGCCGTGCGTCTGGCACGCGCTGGCCGCAGCGTGTTGTTGGTGAGTACTGACCCTGCGTCTAACCTCGATGAGGTTCTCGGCGTGTCTCTTGGCCTTGTGCCTCTGGTAGTTCCCGATGTGCCGGGACTTTCTGCCATGAATCTCGACCCGGAACGAGCCGCCGCAGAATACCGGGAGCGTATTGTCGGCCCCGCTCGTGGCGTGCTGCCTGAGAGTCTGGTCCGTTCGATGGATGAGCAACTCTCGGGTGCCTGCACGGTGGAGATTGCCGCTTTCGATCTGTTTGCTGGCATCCTCGCCGGGGATACTAGACCTGCTGGTGCCGATGTTGTGATTTTCGACACCGCGCCCACGGGTCACACGCTGCGCCTGCTCAAGTTGCCGGCAGCCTGGAGCGGTTTTCTGGAGAGTAACACTTCTGGCAATACTTGCCTGGGACCCTTGCAGGGGCTCAAGGAAAAGCAGACGCTCTATGCGGATGCCGTCCGGATTCTAGCAGATCCTAAGTTGTCCGAAGTCGTTTTGGTCAGCCGTCCCCAGGCTGCCAGCCTTCGGGAAACGGAGCGCACCCGGCGGGAGCTCGAGGAGCTGGGTATTTCCCGCATCCATCTGATAGTCAATGGCCTGCTGCAGGGCGGGACTGATCCTGTGGCCACGGCATGGACTAACCGTGCCGCCGGGGCTGTCGCGGGCATGTCATCACAGCTTGCCGGATTGCCGCGCACAACAGTTCCCCTGAATGCCTCGGCTTTCCAAGGGATCGCCGCCTTGGGTGGGTTTTTCTCTAGCGGGAAATCGGATTTGCCCGGGCTTGCCGACTATGAGCCACCATCTGCACCGTCATGGGATGATCTGGTCAATGACCTAGCCACCGATCCACGCGGGATGATCATGACCATGGGCAAGGGTGGGGTGGGTAAGACCATCTTGGCGGCGAAGCTCGCAGAGGCTCTTGCGTCCAGGGGGATTCCAGTCGTGCTTGCCACCACTGACCCAGCCTCCCACGCCGCCGAGGCCTGCGCTAACAGAAGTATCGAAGTGGTTAGCATAGATGCGGCGGTGGAAACAGCCGCCTATCGTGACGAGGTGCTCGCCAGCGCTGGCGCGGGACTTGATCCCGAAGGCCGGGCTTTGCTCGACGAGGATCTTCGCTCACCTTGCACTGAGGAGATCGCCGTGTTCCGGGCCTTCGCCCGCATCGTTGAGCGCGGTGCGGCCGGGCTCGTGGTTTGTGACACGGCACCCACCGGTCACACGCTCCTGCTGCTAGACGCTACCCAGGCCTACCATCGTGAACTCGGCCGCCAGACCACCGTTGGTGTGCCGGAGTCCGTGTTGCAGTTGTTGCCCCGCCTCCGTGATCCTGCCTTCAACCGTGTCCTCATCGTCACCTTGCCCGAGGCCACCCCGGTCCACGAGGCCGGTGCCTTGGAGAGAGACCTCGCCCGTGCTGGCATCCGCCCCTACGCATGGATCGTCAATCAGTCTCTCGGTCTCACGCCTACTCACGATCCCTTGCTTCGTGCCAAGGCCAGGCAGGAGGACCGCTGGCTTCGTGATGTTCTCAGCCGTCCCTGCCGGTCCTACGCGGTTCCGTGGCGGGAGGATTACCTCTATTGAAAATATGACCACTTCCCAACCTGCCAAACGACTCGACTTCTTTGAACGCTATCTCTCCCTGTGGGTGCTGGCCTGCATGATTGTGGGCCTCGCGCTTGGACGCTTGGCCCCGGAATGGGTCAGGCGAATCAGTGGGTGGGAGTTTGGCACGGGCTCGCATGTGAACGTGCCTATTGCTGTGCTCATCTGGCTGATGATCTATCCGATGATGCTCAAGATCGACTTCGGAGGGCTTCACGGCGTATTCCGCAAGCCCAAGGGCCTGCTCATCACGCTGTTCGTGAACTGGTTGGTCAAGCCTTTCAGCATGGCCTTGCTGGGCTGGGTATTTATCACCACCGTATTTGGCAAGACGCTTGGTTGGATAGACCCGGAGACTGCCAAAAACTACGTCGCCGGCCTGATCATTCTCGCCGCCGCTCCGTGTACCGCCATGGTTTTCGTATGGAGCTATCTCACTGACGGGGATGGTCCTTACACGCTTGCGCAGGTCGCGATCAATGACCTGATCATGGTCTTCGCATTCGCGCCCATCGTCATGTTTCTGGTCGGTGTCACCGGCGTCCACATTCCCAGTGAGGTTCTGCTGGTCTCGGTAGTGGTCTTTATCGTGATTCCGCTGGGGGCGGGCGCACTGAGCCGCATGGTGGCTTTGCGGACGAAGGGGTTGGAATGGTTTGAGACCAGATTTTTGCCGCGTTTCAGGCCGGTGACCATCCTCGCGCTGCTCGCCACTCTGACCATGATCTTTGCCTTCCAGGCCGACAACATCGTCAACAACTGGACTGCGGTAATCTTGCTCGCGGTTCCCATCCTCATCCAGGTGTATTTCAATTCAGCACTCGCTTACGGACTGATGAGGTTCTTCAAGGTCCGTCATGACATTGCCACGCCAGGAGCCCTCATCGGTGCCAGCAATTTCTTCGAGCTGGCTGTGGCTGTGGCCATCACCCTCTTCGGTCCTACCTCTCCCGCGGCGCTGGCCACAGTGGTTGGAGTTCTTGTCGAGGTGCCTGTCATGCTTTCCGTCTGCCGCATCTGCACCCGTTCCCGGGACTGGTATCAGCGCGCCATCCCAAGCGGGGATTGAGTTATACTTCCACACGGGTTGCCTATAGAGATCGCCTTGGGGCTGAGCACGGAAAAGGATGTGTTTGGAAAAATAGTTCTTGTTGTGACGTAAAACATGCATACTTTTCCCGTCAGGAATAGTATGCAAAAAAATTCCCAATCCATTGACTCTAAGATACGTAGCCGCATTTATGGCAATGGAAAGGGTTGGGTGTTCACGCCAAAGCATTTCCAAGACCTAGGCAGCAGTGCCGCTATTGATTCGACACTGCGCCGCCTCAAGGCAGAGGGTACCATACGCCAACTCGCGCGCGGCCTCTATGATTTCCCTGCCGAAGACCCAGTGCTCGGCACAGTGGCCCCCTCTGCAGATGCCATCGCCCGGGCATTGGTAGTTCGGGATGCCATCCGCCTCCAACCCTCCGGCGCATACGCTGCCAACATATTGGGACTCACCGAGCAGGTGCCAACACGCATCGTCTTCCTCACTGACGGCCCTGCCCGCAAAATTAAGATCGGTAGACGGGAAATCCACCTTCAACACACCACCCCGCGCAACATGGCCACGGCTGGGCGCAAGAGTGGTACGCTCATCCAAGCTCTTCGTTACCTCGGGCAGGATCAGATAGATAATCTGACACTCACCATCCTTCGCCGTCAAATCACCGACGGTGACCGCTCATTGATCCTAAAAGATCTTCATCATGCACCCGCTTGGATCGCCGATCTCCTTCGCCCTTTGATCGCACCTCCCCAATGATTCATGGACGCTTTCCTCCAATTTCCCGCCGCCCGCCGCCTTTTCGCCTTCCAACAGGTCGATGAAGTGATGGGCTTGCAGGCCGTCAGCGCAGAGAAGGATCTTTGGATTTGTTGGACACTTCGGGAACTCTTCACACTGCCTGGCATCGGCGAACATCTCACTTTCAAGGGCGGCACCTCGCTTTCGAAGGCGTGGAAACTCATTAAACGATTCTCGGAAGATATAGACATCATCGTGGATAAAGAATGCCTCGGTTTTGGTGGCGATGCCGCGCCGGACCAAGCCCAGAGCAACAAGCAACGTAAGGCGCGTTTGGGAAATCTCATGGAGAGTTGCCGCCAGTGGGTGCAGGGCATGTTGCAGCCCGCTCTCGTCGAACGTCTGAGAGCCACTCTTGGTGAAACCGGTTGGCGACTCGAAGTGGATCCCGATATGCCCGATGGTCAATGCCTGCTGTTTTATTATCCGTCTGTCTTCCCGGTGGGCACGGCTGGCTACGTGCGCCCGGTCGTCAAAATCGAATTGGGTGCCCGTTCCGATGACTGGCCTCATGAAACAAAGCTCATCCAACCATACGTCATCGACCTCTTTCCTGCGTTTGACCCTAATTCAACCTTCCCCTTACGTGTGCTCACGGCCGAGCGCACGTTCTGGGAAAAAGCTTGTCTACTCCACGAGGAAACTTTCCGCCCCACTGACAAGCCGCGGAAAATTCGTATGGCACGGCACTATTACGACCTGTGGTGCCTCCTGCGGGCCGGGGTCGGGGCCCGTGCTCTAGCAGAAAAGACCCTCTTCCAGCGCGTTGTAGAGCATCGCGAACTCTTCTTCCGCTTTTCCTGGGTAGACTATTCCACTCACAAGCCTGGCTCCTTCCGACTTGTCCCGCCAGAGAATCATCGCGCCAATTGGCAAGCGGACTATCAAGCCATGCTGGGTCCCATGTTTTTCGGCGATACCCCCGCATTTGAGGAAATGATGTCTGCCGCAGCAGAATTTGAAAACACCTTCAACTCAATGATTTAATGTATTTGGTGCCTCAGCTCCTCACTAAAAATTCCCCCACATCAAACCCAACTCTATTCTTCCTCTTCCTCTTCCTCTTCCTCTTCCTCTTCCTCTTCCTCTTCCTTGCGCCTTCGCGACTTTGCGCGAGACACTCTAAAATTCTCACCACCATGCCCACCTACATCTACGAAACCATTCCTGCTGTGCCCGGAGACCCCGTCACCCAGTATGAATTCCGGCAGAGCATGAAAGAAGGGGCGTATACCCGCCATCCTGAGACGGGCGATCCGATCCGCCGCGTCATCACCGGCGGATACGGTTTTCTCAAGTCCCCGGCCAAGGCCGCGCCGTCTCCGCATGTCCATCGCGGCGGTTGCTGCGGCGGGTCAGGCTGCTGTCACTGAACAGGCTGGGGTAATTCCTCACTGGGGGGAGGAGGCGTCCTTCCGTGAAATCGTACACTTTTACTATAGAGTTCCTGAACGCCACTGATTCCACTGAGAACGTGGAGCGAGCGTTAGCGAGCATGGAAAAACAGGCGCAGCCGTAACTCGCATAGCCGTAGGCAATCAGAAAAAATCAGTTCTCTCAGTGTGAAATCAATACTTCCAGTGGTTTTAAAAAACCGACTCGCCGTGCCCATTTCCCCATTTGCGATAATGGGCAGGGTTCTTGGTGGTGGCAAAGGAATGAGTAGATTGTTAGGTGTTTCCCGCAGTGGGGTAAGGGTCAGCACGCGCACATTGCGGCACTAGGGGATTCAGTGACGAAATCGTCACTTTGATCGCGCCGTCACTTGTGTGACGAAAATGTCGCAATTGAATCCTCCCTCACCCCCTTGGGTTTGGGGCGGAATGTGCGCGGCCATCACCGTGCCTCGGATACACCTCTACCCTCAAACTATCAGAAATAATCTTATTATGAAATCAATTACCCGCAATATCCTCACCTTGCTAGCTCCTCTGGCTTTCCTTGCCATGGGAACAACGGCGCATGCCACCACATACACCACTTCGGCTAGTTCTGACGACCTTTTCATCGGTTTCCATCAAACTGGAAACGGTTCCGATTATCTGGTGGATATTGGTCAGGCGTCTACCTTCACTTCGTCTAAGACTCTTTCTTTAGGAAGTATCGCGTTGGATCTTGCTGCTGTCTTTGGCAGTGGCTGGGCGTCAGATAGCACAATATCATGGGGTGTGGCCGGTACCACCTACCTTACAGCGGTTGGAAGCGACCCTGCCAAAACCGTTTATGTCAGCAAGCAAGGAAGTGGCTCCGGCGTTACAGCCTGGAACACAGCCTCAAGCACCGCTCTAGGAACTCCAGCTGCCAGAATCTCAGGAATGAGTGATGCTTACAATGGCCAGACATCCACAATCCATAGCTCAGTTGGAATCATCCAAAACAACGTGGCCACCAAGGCCTATAATGCATATGCTTCTTATCAACCAGGAGGCCCTAATACCACGAGTAGCTATTCATTCGCCTACTTCAATCCGACGATTGAAGCAAGCAACGCAAGTGGCATCACCAGCAGCAGCGCTGTGCTTACCCTGTTTCGTCTGGCCCCTGGTGCTTCTGCTCCGGGCACAATAGTCGGTACTTTCTCTATCAATTCTAGCGGCACGGTGACCTTTACGGCTGCCGCTACCTCGGCGTTTAACACATGGGCCACCAGCTATGGCTTGTCCGGTGCTAGCGCCCTGCCCACCGCCAATCCCTCGGGTGACGGAATCGAGAACATGGTGAAGTTCGTGCTGGGTGCAAACCCGAACGCGCACTCGGCTACCCTGCCATCGGGCGTCATCAGTGGCTCGAATTATGTCGTCAGCTTCCCCTTCAACTCAGCTTCCACCACGGAATACACCGCCACAATGCAATACAGCACCGACCTGGTCACTTGGACCACCGCCACAGGCGGCAGCCTGAGCAGCGGCACTTACACCTACAGCATTCCTCGTGGGAGCGCTACGAAGTTCTTTACCCGCCTGCACGT